>Ga0315288_10000129_pt1 | contig 83013 bp, 76 predicted proteins | sample YL17G11_20_MG_FD_203454 | JGI IMG/M metagenome (GOLD analysis project Ga0315288, IMG submission 203454) | Sediment microbial communities from Yellowstone Lake, YNP, Wyoming, USA - YL17G11_20 | ecosystem: Environmental > Aquatic > Freshwater > Lake > Sediment | place: USA: Wyoming | collected... | reverse complement strand
CATAACCAAAACTTTCCTACCTTGATAGTCTTTAATAAATTTAGCTAAAAACTCATTCATATGACTAATCCTGTACTTTTAACTTTAAACCCTATCGGTTTTTCTGTCATAATTAAGAAGTTTATTAAGACAATTAAATTACCGCTAGCCAGATACCAAAAATCACCAACATTATTCCTACCAACCAAGCTCGCATAACTATTTTTGGCTCTTCCCAACCGCTTAGCTGTAACCAGAGATGAAAAGGAGCAACCGGAAATAACTTTCTTTTAAAAAATTTTTTCCATAGAAGTTGTAAAAGGCTGGAAAAAATCTCAGCGATAAAAACACCGCCGATAATTACTAAAGCCATCACTTTTCCTAAAAGCAAACCGACTACGGCTAAGGTTGCTCCAAAAGATAAAGCGCCGATATCACCTAACCAAACTCTTGCTGGATAGATATTAAAATATAAAAAGGCAATTAAGGAACCAAGCCAGAGTGAGAGAAAAAAAGATAATGGTGTATCTAAGATTGAAGCGGAAAGAATCCAGAAAGCAAAAAGACAAATCATCAATAAACCTGTGGCTAAACCATCTAAACCATCAGTAATATTAACAGCATTAGTAAAAGAAACAATAATCAAAGCCGCCAAAGGAACATAAAAAATTCCTAATTTAAAAACACCGATAAAAGGAATATAAAAAATATCTATTTTTAAATTATTGTATAAAAGTAAAGCAATAATAAACGCCAATATCCACTGAATAATAAACTTATGACGAAGTCGTAAGCCAAAAAAGCCTGTCTGTCTGAATTTAAAAAATTTCATTATATCGTCATATAAACCCAAAAGAGCAAATGATAAAAAAGTAAAGAAAATAATGTTAATCTCTTCTGTTATCGGATAAACATGAGTAACAAAAACACCAAAATATTTTCCTAAGGGAAAAAGAAAAGCAAAAAGCAAGGAAATAAGCCCAACCATCAAAAAGCCTCCTCCTACTGGCGTACCTACTTTATGTTGATGAAAACGGTCAAATATCGGAGTTGGCTTACCTTGAAAGTCTTTTGTCGTTTGAAACCGTCTTGTCAATCTTAATTTATATAAAAGATTAATAAAAGGAATCAAAAAAATGCTTGTCACGACAAAAGAAAGAATTAATAAACTCAACAATAAAGCTAATGATCTATCCATAGTTGTCAATAATATTGTAGCAGATTTTGTTTATATTTTTTAAAGTCGACGATAAATTCTTCTTCCTTTTTCAAAATAGTGAACCAGCCAATATCGCCAATCTAAAGGGAAATCTTGAGCATGAAGATAATCAACTCTAAAACCCCCAAAACCCTTTTTAAATAAAGTCACACCGCTAAATCGATGCTTGGGACTATCGGTAGGAGCAATTCCCCAGAAATTATAAATCTTACAGTCTTGTTTTTTTGCTTCTCTAATTGCTTCCCACTGTAAAAGATAAGAACTCGGAATTCGGCTAAAAGCTAAGTCAGAACCAGAATAATGATAAACTGCTTGCCTGCCATAAAAAATTATTAAAGCTGCTGCTAAGGTTTTATGTTCATAAATAGCTTTAAATAATTGAATCTGTTTGTCTTTAATAAAGACTTTAAATTCTTCAGTAAAATATTTTTTAGGAAAAGGCACAAAATGGTGACGAGCCACTGTTTTCTGTTGCAATTGATATAAAAGATCAATCTCGTTTAAGTTATCACTTTTTTCTATGGTAACTCCATCTTTAATTGCCTTTTTAATAAGATAGCGGGTTGTTTTCCTCATCTCACTTAATAATTGTTCTTCCGGCTTAGTAATATCAAGTTGCCAGGTGGTTTCGGCATGAAGATGCATCTGGGATGAAACAAAACCATGTTTTTTAAAAAGCCTCTTATTATCAATTGTTTCTAAAATCTGCGGTCTCACTCTTATAAAAATACAATTTTCTTTTTTACCAATAATTTTTACTTGGTCAATGAATTTTTGAAAAAAATCTGGTTGTTTCCAATCAATCAGTGGCCCGCCGGGACATTCAAGATAAGTTCCTCTTCTGGCAATCTGTTTAATCAATAACGAAATACCCCTTAGTTGTTCTTTATCAAAAAATCCTAAACGGAAAATTTTATGACCTAAATTATTTTGACATTCTCCCCAATTCCATGATTGCAAAAAATTTCCCTGGCCATTCTTAATAATAAATTGCTCCCATAAATTTTTATCGGTAATCTCTTTAATTTCTGTCATATTTTTTTTGATAAATACTAAATCTTATTGCCACACGGCCTTCTAATAAAACAATATTATTTTTATTAAAATATTTCCTCAATTTTTCTAACAATCTTTTTGGATCATTTTCAACCTCTAAAATATCTTCTGATTTAACTTTTTTTATTCCCTTAATCATTGACTGTTCAAAATCAGCGTTAGTTAAAAATATTTTTGTGCAAATTAGTCCGGCTTTCCTGCCAAATTCTTGATGAATTTCATCAGCAGCCGCACCTAATTCAATAATTCCTGAAGTAACCAATATTTTTTCTTTGCCTGGCATTTCTGCCAATAAATCTAAAACACTCCTAAATCCATCTGGATTACTATTATAAGAATCATCAATAATTGTTACTCTATTTTTACCTTTATTAATCTTTATTGTTGAGGAAAAATTTTTAAATTGGGTTAGTCGTTTAATCATTGGCTGTTTTGCTAAACCTAAATATTCCCCAACTATTAAAGCCGCCTGAATAGCCTGTTGATACCAATAGCCTATCAATTGCGTTTTATAAACATTCTTATCTTTACCATAAAGTTTTTTCTCTTTCTTAGTTTTCTTTGCTAATGGTAAAACATACTTATCTTTTTCATTAAAAATCGCTAAGCCGTCGGCCGGCAGTGATTGGATCAATTCATACTTTGTGGCAATCGTATTTTTTAAACTGCCAAATAAAGCCAAATGCTGTTCATTAATGCCGGTCAAAATACCTATTTTTGGTTTTACCATTTGACATAATTCTTTTATCTCTCCCTTTTTATAGGCACCTATCTCTACTATAAAAATCTCGTGTTCTGGCTTAAGTTTCTTTAGAATCAAAAGGGCAATTCCCAACTTAGTATTACAATTTAAAGGTGTTTTCAATAAATTAAATTTTTTTTCCAGTAAAAAACTTAACATTTCTTTAGTTGTTGTTTTACCATAGCTTCCCGTGATACCGATAACAAGTAAACCCTTCCCTGTTTTTATTTTTTTAGCTGCTAAAAAAAATATTAATTGCTTAATTGGTAATGCCAATAAACCGGATATTCCTAAAGCCAAAAAGGTAAAAAGGGGGTTCAAAAAAATAAAAATCCAGAAATTAAGAATAATTGCTAGCCATAATGAACCAGGAATTATATATATTAAAAGATAAAAAAACCTTAAAAAAAGAAAAAAAAGATGATAATAAAAAAACCCAATAATCAAAAGGGTTAAACATACTCTTCCAGTAATTGACGGATAATAAGCCTTTTTCCCTTTTATTATATTTAAATTATCAATCAGTTGTTTTTTACCCGTAGGAGTGTTTAGGTGAACTAATATTCTATCTAAACGGTATTCTTTAAGCTGGATTAGATAAATAAAAAATAACGCTGATTTAATAAGTTGATAAAAAAGGTAAATATTAAAAATCAGTAATAGAAAAATTAATAAATCTGTAATAATCATTGACGGCAAAAATTAATAATTATTTTTACTATCTCTTCTGTTTTTTCAAAAGGCAAGGCATGACTGCCTTCATCCCAAATTTTTAATTGGGCATTGGTTATTTTTTGTTTCATTAAATAGCCATTTGCTACCGGCGTAGCTTTGTCTTGCCTTCCCCACATAATTAAAGTAGGAATGTTGATTTTTGTCAGTTGAGGTGTTAAATCAATTTTTAAAATATTTTTCATTGTTTCTTTTAAATTTTCATCAGCTAAATAATAATCTTTTTCTCTAAGAAAAGTATAAAGCAACCATCTAGCTGGGTTTTTTAAAACTGATACTAATGGAAGACAAAAAATTAGCTTACCCAATTTGGCTAAAATTAAACCAACAATCTGTTTTATACCAATTGGCGGTTTTATTCCTGCCGCCGCTATTAAGATTAGTTTGTCACATTCATTTCCTTCAGCTATAAATCTTATTGCCACTCTACCGCCAAAAGAGTGACCAATAATAACCGGCCTATAAATTTTATTTTTATTTAAATAGTCTTTTAACCAACTAATATAGTCATCCAACATTAATGGTTGAGAAAGCTTTTTATCGCCAAAACCCGGCATAACCGGCAAATATACCTTAAAATATTTTGCTAGTTTTTCTCGAAATGATTGCCAGCGCTTAATTTTACTTTGCCAACCATGAAGAATAATAATATTTTTTACCATTTTTATTTATCATTGGAATTAAACTTTTTTAATCTTTGCCCCAAGTTCAATTAATCGCCTATCAAGATCTTCATACCCTCTTTCAATATGTTCTATATTAGTCAAAACTGTTTCCCCTTTGGCAATTAACCCGGCTAGTGTTAAAGTCGCTCCGGCCCTTAAATCAGATATCTCTGCTTTGATTGCCTCTAGCTGAGTTGGACCTTGAATTTGTATTCCATGAAGGAAATCTTCCTTATCATCTTCAGGGTTAAAATTATAAAATAGTTCTGGATTTTCCGGCATCGGTTGAATATAGTTAATCTTGGCGCCCATCTTGTTTAAATACAAACAGTATTGGAACCGATTAAGATGAACTGTTTCAAAAATCGTTGTTTGACCATGAGATTGGGTGGCTAAAACTGCCCATAAAGGCTGCCAGTCAGTCATAAAACCAGGATGTGGTTCAGTAATAATATCAGTTGCTCTCAACCGACCTTTATAATAAAATCTAATCCCATAATTACCAACTTCATAACCGCCGCCAGCTAGTTTTAACTTATCCAAAAAGGCTTCTAAATGTTCGGCTTTGGCATTTTCTACAATAATATCCCCTCTAGTAATAATCGCCGCAATCGCATAAGAAACTGCTTCATTTCTGTCAGGCATAATTTTATGAATTACCGGCTTTAATTCTTTTACTCCCTCTATTTGAATTTTTCTAGAAGACAGGTGGTTAATTTTAGCACCCATCTTATTCAGAAAGTTAATTAAATCATCAATCTCCGGTTCTTCAGCCGCGTTGTCTAAAATTGTTTTTCCCTCAGCCATTACTGCTGCCATAATTAAAGTTTCTGTTCCGGTATGAGTATTTTTTGGGAATCTAAAATAAGTCCCTTTTAATTTAGAAGCACTAACTTCAAACATACCATTAATAAATTTGACTTTTGCGCCTAATGCCATCAGTCCGGCAAAATGACGATCTAAAGGACGCTTCCCCAATTTATCTCCTCCCGGCATAGGCACAATTGCTCTTTTTAATCTTGCTAAAAGAGGGCCAATAAACATTGTTGAAGCGCGGGAAGCCAACCCTAATTTTTCCGGTATTACTGAAGTTGTTATTTTTGCGCCATTAATAAATAATGTCCGCTCACCACATTTCCTTACCTTTCCTCCCAAAGACTCAATAATTTTTTTCGTTATTTCTACATCGGCAATTTTTGAAAAGTTTAATAAACGCGATTCCCCTTTAGTTAATAAGGAGGCAATCATCAGCTTAAATGAAGCATTCTTCGCTCCGCCAAGACGAATTGATCCTTTTAACGGTCGACCACCCTGAATAATAAATTTAGCCATTAAAATCTCCCATTAACTTTATTTCCTCTATTAATTCAACTTTAAAATCTTGTTTTACTTTTTCCTTAATCAATAATATTAATTTTAACACATCGTCTGCCTTTGCTGAACCAAGATTAATAATCCAATTGGCATGTTTTAGACTTATTATTGCATCACCAATTCTCGTCCCCTTTAAACCGGCATTTTCAATTAAATATCCTGCTGAAGCTAATGGCGGATTTTTAAAAATGCTGCCCGCACTTTTCCCTTTTGGCTGATTCTCGCGTTTTCTTAAAAATTGCTCCATGTTTTTTTTAATTATCGTTTTGGCTGCTTTTTTTAGTTTTAAATCTACACTAATAATTATTTCGCCTGTTTTTTGAAAACGACTAAAACGATAATCAAATTTGCATTCTTTATTAGTTAATTTGTAAATTTGATTATTTACCCCAATAACGGTTACTTCTTGAACAACTTGAGAGATGGTACCATTTTTCCCGCCGGCATTCCCAAAAATTGCTCCTCCTACTGTTCCGGGAATACCTACCAAAGATTCTAAACCTGATAAATCATTATCTTGGGCTAGGTTAATTAATGTCACCAACGGTAAACCAGATTCTACCACAATTCTTGAATTTCGCCTGCCTGCCGGCAAGGCAGGAATTTCGAATTTCGAATTTCGAATTTTTATTACCAAACCTCTTATTCCTTTATCAGCAATTAAGACATTGCTTCCTCCGCCTAAAATAAAATAGGGCAAGCGGTTGTCATAAGCCCATTTAATTGCCTTAACTAGTTCTTCTTTTGTTTTCGTCTCACAAAAAAAATCTGCTGGTCCTCCAATACCAAAAGTCGTTAATGAGGATAAACTTACTTCTTTTTTAATATCTAAATTTTTACTTATCATTATTAATTATTAATTTTAAATTATTAATTATATCTTCATGCCAGGTAAAAATATCACCCGCTCCTATGGTAAAGATAACATCTCCTCTTTTAACTAGTTTTCTTAGTTTAATCCTCAATACCTGTTTATTGTTAATAAAAGTTACGTCTTGGTGATATTTTTTTATTTCCTTGACTAATTTTTCACTGCTGATTCCTAAATCATTTTTTTCTCTGGCTGAAGCATAAATGGGTGTTATAAAAATTGTATCGGCTTTTTTAAAACTTTTGGCAAAATGGAGAAAAAGAGCTTTTGTTCTGCTATAAGTGTGAGGCTGAAAAATAGCAATAATCCTTTTTTTACCAAATTTCTCTTTCGCCGATTCTAAGGTTGCTTCTATCTCTTTTGGGTGATGAGCATAATCATCAAAAAGCATAACATCATTAATTTTTTTAATAAATTCAAATCTTCTTTTGGTCCCGCCAAATAATCCTAATCCCTGTTTAATTTTATCTATGTTAATACCACATTTATAAGCAGTAATAAAAGCAGCGGTCGCATTTTTTATATTAAACTTTCCTGGTACTGATAAAAATAGATTATTAATGATTTTTCCCTGGTGATAAAGAGAAAAATTTGTTTTTTTATTCTGCTTATAAGTTAATTCTATTCTCCAATCCGCTGTTTTAGAAAAACCATATGTCTCAATTGGGACTTTAGTCAATTGAATTAATTTTTTTATATTTACATTATCAATATTCGCTATTAATAATCCATCTGTAGGAATTTTCTCAATAAATTTTTTAAAAACTGTTAATGTCTGGTTTAGGTTTTGATAAACATCAGGATGATCAAACTCAATATTGGTTATAACAATTATTTTCGGATTTTGATATAAAAATCTAGGGGTGGGATCCTGCGGGGAAGTAAAATATTCATCTGCCTCAGCAATGAAATATTTCCCTTTCTTATCGTATCTCCCGGGTAATCCTAAAGGCACTATTCCTGCCACGCCGATGCAAAAACTAGGATGTTTATCTGCTACATCAAAAATAGTGGCAATCATCGCTGAGGTAGTTGTCTTTCCTCCTACTCCGGCAACAGAAATTCCGTAATTTTTACTCATCAATAATCCCAATGCTTCACCATGCGATAAAATGCTAATTCCTCTCTTTTTGGCAGTTTTAACCTCAAGATTATTTTCTCCTCCATGCGCGCCGGTAAAAATTACTAGATCGGCATTAGCTATATGCTCAGCTGCAAAATTATTGAAGTAGTTAATCTTTACTTTTTTCAATGTCTCTTCAGTAACAAAATATTCTTCTCCTGCATCGCTTCCAGAAATCTCCATTCCCATATTTTTAGCACATAAAGCTAATGCGGTCATACCGACACCTTTTATGCCAACGAAATGGATTTTTCTAATTTTTGTTAAATCAATTAAATTATTCCTCTGCTTCATTTATATTATTTCATTCCTATAATAGTAGCAAAACGACCTTCTTTTTGTTTTTTTTGTAAACAGCGAAAGTGAGAAAAATATTGTGAAGAACATGCGGTACAAATATTAGCTGATTCAATATTCTCTTTTTTTATTCCTAATTTAGCCAATTGATTGATAATAAATCCAAATAAGTCTAAAGATTTATATTGATTATTTTCTTTTTTAAGAAATGTTTTCCATATTAACGAGTTCTCTTGAAAATTTTTTTTATATTTATAACAACATCGATAAATTCCCGGGCCGATACCAACTAAAATATTTTCCGGCTTAACACCAAAATATTTAATTAGCTTCTTTATTCCATTTAATAAAATATTCTCTTCTAAACCTTTTTTGCCGACATGTAAAACACCAATAACTTTTTTAATTGGATCAAATAAGATTATTGGAAAACAATCAGCTGTTTTAACCATTAAAAAAATATTTTTTACATTAGTTATCAGCCCATCAGTGTTACTAATAATATTATTTTTTATCTTATTAACATCTTTATTTCTTATTATCTTTATCTTTCTGCCATGAACCTGATCCATTTCATACAATTGTTTGATTCCGATTTTTAAATATGAGCAAATTTTTCCCCTATTTTTTATTACTTCCTCTTTAGAACCATATTTATAAGCAACATTTCCAAAAACATTATTAAATATCCCGTGAATTAAATTTAATTGTCTTTTTAGGTTAAAAAATCTTTTGGCTCTTAAATCAGTCATATAACTTGGATTTTTTCATTTTTCTTTCCGCATCATCTAGTTGTTCCCTGGTATTAATTCCTTGAAAATAGTCTTCATTATCCATCTTAAAAGAATTAATTTTTGTTTTATATTTAATACCAATTTCAATTAATTCTGTTAGATAATATTCTCCGGAGAGCGGATTTTTTTTAACCTTAGGTAAAAACCTATTTAAAAACTTATGAGAAAAACAGTAGCAACCGCAATTAATCTCTTTAATTGCTTTCTCTTGCGGTTTTAAATTTTGTTGTTCAATAATTCCTAGTACATTTCCTTTCTTATCCCTTAATACCCGAGCAATATTGGGTTTATTCATTTCCACTGTTAGAAAAGTTAACTCCGCTTTATTATTCAAATGGCTGGCAATTAATTCTTTCATAACTTTTGCCGGGTAAAAAGCCGTATCATCAGCATGACAAACAAAAATATGGTTTATTGTTGAAGGAATTTTAGTTAAAGCACATCTAAGAGCATGAGCTGTTCCTAATCTTTGCTTTTGCTCTGCATAAACATATTTGTTACCTAAAAAATTAATAATTGATTCTTTAGCAAAACCAACAACAATAATAATTTTATTATCTTTAAAGCCAACCTTATTTAAAAGCTCAAGCGTATAATTAATCATCGGGCGTCCTGCTAAGGTAAAAACGGCCTTATTTATTCCCCTCGCTTTTATCCTTCTTCCTTTGCCGCCGGCAAGAATCACTCCCGCTACATCAGCATTCATTTATTTTTTCCTCCACTTTTTGGTTTAAAGCTTTTTTTACTGCCGCATCTTCTGACCAAGGATATTCTTTATTGCCAAAACACATTGATTGCTCATGACCTTTACCAAAAATGCCAATAATATCGCCTTTTTTGGCTAATTTATTAATGGCTAAATCAATTGCTTTTTGTCTATTAATCTCAATAATGATCTTATTTTTACTCAGACAGCCTCTGGCAATTTGATTAATAATCTTATTTACATCTTCTGTCCGCGGATCTTCTGCTGTCAAAATCACTTTATCAGCTAAACAACAAGCTACTTTTCCCATTAATGGTCGTTTTTGAATATCTCTTAAACCAGCACAGCCAAAAACCGCTATAATTTTCTTATGAGGAAGTTTTTTTAAAGTCTTTAAGGCCTGGTCTAAACTATTGGGCGTAGAGGCAAAATCAATAAACACTTTAAAACCTTTGGTTGTTTTAACCTCCTCCATTCTTCCTTTTATTCCTTTAAAGTCAGTAATTGTTTCTCTGATAATTTTCTCATCAATACCCATTGATTTTGTGGTTGCCACCGCCGCCAGACAATTTAAACGATTATAATCACCCAGCAATAATGTTTTAAAAAAGAAATTATGTAAATTATAATCACCTTGGTTTAAACCATAAGTAACTATTTTACCATTGGCAATTTTTTTTAAATATTTATAAGACTTATCATCTCTATTTAAAATACTAAACTGTGTTGATCTAAATAATTTTGCTTTTGCTAACAGATAATTCTTCCATGTTTTATGATAATCTAAATGATCATGGGTAATATTAGTAACTACTCCGGCATAAAAATTACAACCTAAAAGACGATATTGATCTAAACCATGGGAGGAACTCTCTAAAACCAGACATTCAAAACCTTTATCGACAATTAATCTTAAGATTTTTTGTAACTGCCAAGGGCTAGGCGAAGTTACATGAAAACCGGTAGAAAAATCAAGATTACCTATTTTTGCGGAAACACTAGAAATTAAGGCCGTTTGCAAACCAGCTTTACTCAAAATTTCATAAATTAAAGTTGTGGTGGTAGTTTTTCCATCAGTTCCCGTTACCCCAATAATCTTCAATTTTTTAGCCGGATAACGATAGTATAAAATGGCTAATAAAGCTAAAGGAAAATGAAAAAAACGATTAATCATTAAATTAGGCATAAGAGAACGAACGAATTCACCTAAATCACTATGTCTTAATTTAATAAAAAATCGTCTGAACATTAACATTAGATATTATACTACAATATCTATTAATTACTCTCTTTTTGAATCCCGTAATAAACTAAAAGTTCTTTGGCAATCTTAAAAAATAACGGTGCTGCCGTTTCTGACCCCCAAGGGGAAGTAGTCGGTTCACGCAAGGTTGTTAACATCACAAATCGCGGTTTGTCAGCCGGAGCAAAACCAATAAACGAAGCAATCGTTTTTTCTTTGTCATAATGACCAGCAATTGGTATCTGCGCTGTCCCTGTTTTTCCAGCTATCTTATATCCCGGTATTTTTGTCCATTTTACTTCTCCTTTCTCTACAGCATTAACCATCATTTCTTTAACCATTTTGGCGGCTTCCGGTTTTATTACCTGCTCTACTATTTTAGGTTTAATTTTAATTGTCTTATCGCCGCTGATAATTTCTCTAACCATTCTTGGTTCCACTAAATTTCCTCCATTAGCAATCACTGACGCTGCTCTTAGAATCTGAATGGGAGTAAGCGCTAATCCTTGACCAAAAGCAGCGGTGACCAAATCAACCTCACTCCACTGTTTTTTTTCTCTTAATGAAGCTGAAACTTCTTCTTGTAAATCAATATTGGTCTTTTGCGTAAAACCAAATTTATTTAAATATTCCCAAAAATTATCTAAACCCATCTTTTGGGCTATAAAAACCATTCCTACATTATCTGAGTGTTGAATAATATCTGTCATTGTCGAATCGGGATAATACTGGTCATTCCATGTTTTAATCGTATATTTATCTATCTTAAACGGTCCTTGGCAGATATCACATTTAGTTTCTGGTTTAACTATTTTTTTATCTAAAGCAGCAGCTATAACAAAAATCTTAAATGTTGAACCAGGTTCATAGGATTCAGCAATAACCGGATTTTTAAATAAAGATTTATCAAATTCAAAATAAGAAGAAGGATTATAACTGGGCAAGGAAGCCATCGCTATTATTCCACCAGTATAAGGATCCATTATAGCAACTAATCCTGCCTTGGCTCCATAATTTTCTAAAGCTTCTTTTAATCTTTTTTCCGCAATAAATTGAGCCATCCTATCCAAATAAAGCACCAGTGTCTTGCCATCTTGTTTTTCACGTTGCACAAAAGAACCAATCATAATTGGTGTGGCTACCGCATCTTTCTCTATAGTAAGCAGTCCTGGACGCCCCTTAAGTTCCAAATCATAAAATCCTTCAAGGCCAAAATAACCTTTATCTTGACCGCTTTCATCTTTTCCCATAAAACCCAAAAGATGAGCTGCCATTGATGCTTCTGGGTAAAAACGAACTTGCTCTTCTTCAAATCCCAATCCTTTAATTTCCAATTTTTCTATCTGTTCTTTTTGCTCTGCAAAAAGTTTATGTTCTAAAGCAACCCAGACCAAATTAGTTGCTTTTAATTTATCAATAATATTTTCTCTTATTTTTTTATCTAAACTATCTTCTCTTTTAGTAACTAGTCCGGAAGGGCTTGCTTTTTCTTCTTGAGTAATTGATGTTAATAAAATTGGCGTCAGCTTATCAGCTATTTCTTCAACTTTATGATCAAGTTGAGATAAAAGACCATATAATAAATAAGCTTTTTTATTAATTACTAAAGGGAAAAGGTCGTTAGCTAAAATTTCTCCTCTGGAGGCAGGAACTTGCCATTGTGAACGATATTGATTCCAAGCCAATTCTTTTGTTTTGGCGGCAGTTAGAATCTGCCAATAAAATAAACGGGCAATAATAATAAAATAGGCACAGAAAAAAAATAAAAGAAGGATTATTATCCTTCTTTTGTATTGATCTAATTTCATCTACTGTAAGCCGCCACTGGAATTTTATTGCTTAGGTTAATAATTGTCGGCTCTTTAGTAAAGCCCATTGCCTCAGCTTGCTCAGTTAATTTTGCCAAACTACCAATAGAAACTATTTCATTTTTTAAATTATTATTCTCCCCTTCTATTGTTTCTATTTCTGCTTGAACTTTAATTAGCTTTCTACCGTCAACTGTTAACCGATTTGATAAAATAATCTGGATTATTAATAAAAAAATAACCGTTATTAATAAAATAGAAAAAAACCTTTTTGAATTATCTTTCATATTTTTCTCCACAGCGTAGTTTTGCACTTCGACAACGTGAATTTATTAATTTTTCTTCCATTGTTGGAACTACTGGTTTTTTAGTTAAAATTTTTAATCTGCCTTTAATTTCCTCTTCTTTAAAAAATTCTTTTACAATCCTATCTTCTAATCCATGAAAACTAATTATTACTAATCGCCCTTTATGTTGAAGAATCGCCAATGCTTCTGGTAAAGCTTTTCTTATATTATTTAACTCGTCGTTAATGGCAATCCTTAGCGCCTGAAAAATTTTTGTCGCTGGATGAATTTGACTGTGTATTTTCCTTTTACAATAAACATTAACGGCAATCTCGGCTAATTGCCCAGTATATCTAACTGATTCTCTTTTTCTGGCCAAAATAATAGCCTGAGCAATTGGTAAAGCAAGCTTTTCTTCACCCAAACGAATAAATAATTCATAAAGTTCTTTTTTTCCTAAGCCATTAATAAGATCAACTGCTCTTACCTTTAAATCTGGATCCATTCGCATATCTAATATCTCATTATGGCTAAAAGAAAATCCTCTTTCTTTGCTAGTCAATTGGTTAAAAGATGTGCCTAAATCAAAAATAATTCCCGCGCAATGATTAATAATCCCCAATTGGCCAGCAATTTTTTTTAAATCGATAAAATTAGCTTTAATAATTTGCCAAGAAGCGTTAGGGCAGGCTTTTTTTAAACGCTCCTTAGTAAACTCTATGGCCGCCGGATCAAAATCGATACCGACAACCCTGCCTCCTTTCTTTAAAATGGCTTCTGTGTGGCCACCACCGCCTACAGTAGCATCAATATAAACCTCACCGGGCTTAATATTTAAAAATTCAATTGCTTCTTTTAAAAGTGCTGGTTTATGAAATACTTTATTTGTTTGTAGCATCAAGCCTGCTGGTTATTTTTTCAATATTTTCATCCAAATATTCTTGATGATCATTCCAGGCCGTTTGATTCCATATCTCTATCCTGTCTCCTACACCCACAAAAACGATATCATTAGTCAACCTTGCTCTTGTTCTTAAGATAGGCGGAATAATGAATCTACCCTGGGGATCTAAATCGGCTTCAAAAGCCGAACCGAGTAAAAATCTATTGGTATCACGAGCTTCGCCTTTAATAAATGGCCTATTGGTAATCTCATTTACCACTTTTTCCCACTCTTCTAAACCAATTATCATCAAGGTATTCTCATAGCCTTTAGTAATAATCACTTTTTTACCCAATAGTTTTCTTAACTTGCTCGGAAGAGACGTCCTGCCTTTTATAAGATCTAATTTAGCTGAATAGTTACCTAAAAACATTGTTTGTGTAATATTTTCCCACTTTATACCATTATTATCCATTTTTATCCATTTTTCACGGTCTTGTCAAGAAGGAAAATCTTAAAAACTTCCTTCCTCCACTCCCTCCCAATGGCATACAAACTTCGTATTTGGTTTACAGAAGACTTAATTGAACGTGCAGACAAGTTAAAAAAAGAAGCGGACAGTGAATATTAAAGAAAGCCGCGTTGTTAAGATTTTAGGCAGAATAGGTAAAATAGATTTTGTTGGCAGTTACGCCTTAAACCTCCTGTATAGAGCTGACGAGGAAATTCAGATGAGCTTTGTTTAAAAATCTTGTTCATAATTTAGGCAACCGCAGGTAAATAACCTCTTTGTAACACTTCTTCATTAAAGTATTGCATCAATTTAAATAAATTATTACACCCAATTAACCGTGCCAAAATATATGCTCCACCGCTATACATCAACGATTTGCGTATTTGAGGATCTTTTGAGGCCATTTGAACCACAAATTTTGGATTAACTACTCCATGCACCCACGACTCAAATTGATCTTCTACTTTCCTTTTCTCGTCTAAACTTAGATTCTGTGTTAGCCTCTCAACGGCTTCTATCGTGGTTCCACTCACTCCTTTGGACTGATGTGCCAAAACTCTCGCCACCAACCCTGCAAACATAAAGTGATCTTTCTTCTGGAACATATTTAGTTTTTTAATAAATTTTGAGGCTGGTAAACCACTTATTACCGCTTCTGTCAAAATTGGCCCGGTTGTCAATATTCTATTAAATGACCCTTGTGATGCTGGCCTTGAAGTTTGAGCTGCCTCTCCAAAAGGATAAATCGTTTCACATACTACACCACTATGTTCTTGGGCAGCTATCATTCCAGTATAAATTTCTTCGGGTATATCCGAATCTATGTGAATTCCTTTCTTTGTCCTGGCAAATGTTAATAAAGATTTTAATCGTCTATCACCAGTTTCAAAAAAGTCAGAATATCTATTTTTTGGACCCCATGCGGTATAAACAGCATCTATATATCCTTGATAAATTGACGGTGCTATCCAACAAGTTCCACCGTCTGGAGTAAATAAAAGAATCATTTCCTCATTGTTTAAAGAGCCTCTAATCGCCCCGCCGTATAACCACTCAACTAAATAGTTTTTTCCTTCCTGGGTTAAACCAAAAATACCTGTTGCATCAACAACTTTTTTACAATTAACAACATCAGATAGTCCCTGAATTTCAAATCCATCTTTTACCGGTTTCAATGATATTGGATTTCTGGCAATATCTACATCTATCTTGCTTGAAGGATCAATTCTTTCTTGGATCCCAGCGATAACTTCTTTTGGGTTGATAATCCAATATTTACCAATAGCGTGCCTTACCCTAAAGTCTGCATTCGGAGATATTAGCCTGACATATTCTGTTTCCCGCATACTTTGACGGATTTCCGGAAATGCCTCTGTTCCATCGCTTGAAATCCAAACAGGACGATGTTTTATAGATCTAGGATCATTTATTAACGCGAAATCAATCCCCTGCTCTTGGAATTTTGATGCAGAGATTGCTCCGGCAATCCCCGAACCGATTATTGCTACTTCACATCTCATGTGTATATTTTATCATATTATAGGACAGAAACCACCCCAATACTTACGGATGTCATTAAATAATGTCAAGATAACCCACGGGAATATACTTGTGAACCAATACTAATTCCACCTTAGAGGTGGAATACTCAAGACACCTTGGGTTTTTTAGCTTACTCACTGGAGACTAAAATATAAGTACCAAATTGATTGACAACAGTTGAAGCAGTTTCTTCTTTAATGCTAGTCTTATATTCCTGCCACTGTTTGCCATCCCAACCTAAAATTTTGGCTTTAGTTAAATCCTCTTTACTTTTAATACTTAAAGTGGCATTTTTTAATTTAACTGCTCTTGTAGTATAAAATCCATATGGTTCAGACAATGCTTTACCCGTAATTGAAGCCGGTAAGCCCAATGTTGAAGTAATTACCACATAATCATTAGTATTTAAATCATTTGCTCCTATCTCTAAATTGGCTTTACTATCATTGGCGGTAAAAAATCCTTTTTGTTGCTCCATATTTTGGAGATTAAAATAATTTTTCAAAGCATCATAGTTAGTAGCATCTTTAAAAAACTTAAATAAAATACTCCCACTTTTTACGTTTTCGTCATATTTATATTTACCTTTTGATTCACTGCCAAAAAATCCTTCTTTAGCAACTGGTAATTTTTCCTTACTAAAGTCAACTCTGTGCATAAAACCTTGGATTAAATTCCCCGTTTGATATTCCACATCATATTCAACACTTTTATAGTTGCTGGCTTTATCAATTGTTATAGTAACCCAATGTCCATAATCTGTTGGTTTTGTTTCACTTTTAGGTTCTACTACAATATATGGTCTTTTTTCTAAAGATAATTGATTAACATTTTCCACTTTAGTTTTCGAAGTTGTATTATTTATCTCTTTGTTGACGCCAGGTTTTCTTAAAAACTTAATCCCCAGACCCGATAAGCCAATAACTAAAATTATAATCAATAATATGAGCAGGATTTTTTTCATTATAATTTCTCCTCAAAAAAATTTTTTAATTGACTTATTTTTACTCTTATCTGTTTTGTCGTATCTCTATCTCTTACTGTAACATCATTTGTTTTTAAACTCTCAAAATCTACTGTAATACACCAAGGCGTCCCAATTTCATCTTGACTATAATAGCGTTTGCCAATATTACCTCGATCATCCCAAGCAACAACAAAATCCTGCTTTAAATCTTTAAAAATTGTTCTGGCTAATTTAATTAGTTCTGGTTTATTTGCCAACAAAGGAAATACTGCCGCTTTATATGGAGCAATGCGGGGATGTAATTTTAAAATAATCCTGTCTTTCTCCTCATAATATGCATCAACTAAGATTATGCCCGTTAATCTGGAAAGTCCAAAAGTAGGCTCAACTACATGAGGAATAAAAGTTTCACTACTAACCGGATCTTTATAGCTTAAATCTTTTCCGGAAAACTTAGCATGATTTTTCAAATCAAAATCAGTCCTATAGGCAATCCCGAACATCTCCTTCCAGCCAAATGGGTATTGGTATTCGATATCCATAGTCATTTTCGAATAAAACGATCTCTCAAACTTTTCATGTTCTCGCCACCTCAACTTATTTTCATTTAAACCAAGACTCAAAGCCCAATCCCACATATCTTTTTTAAACGCTTCGTATACTTCTTTCCAGGCAGAGGGATGAATAAAATACTCAAATTCCATCAGGTCGAATTCCAGAGTCCGGCTCACAAATTGTCCCATGGTAATTTCATTTCGGAAAGCTTTGCCTTGCTGGGCAATTCCAAAAGGAATTTTTATTCTCATCGTATCCAACACGTTTTTGAAGTTCAGAAAAATCCCCTGGGCAATTTCACCTCTTAAGTAGGCTTTGGATTTGTCACCCTCTAAAATACCGATATAAGTTTCGAATAACAAATTAAATTTTCTGGCGTCTGTTAATTTTTCCGAACCACATTTTGGGCATTTTAGCTTTTTTTCCTTAATAATTTTGGTCAACTCTTCCATCGCTAGACCCTCAACTTTTATTCCTTTTACCTGATCTTCAATCAAATGGTCTGCCCTGGTTCTATTCTTACAATTTTTACAATCAACCAACGCATCGGCAAAACCAGCCACATGTCCAGATGCTTCCCATACTTTAGAATTCAAAAAGATTGAAGCATCTATGCCTACCATATCTTCTCTATCCAAAACATAATGTTTCCACCACAAATCTCTTAAATTATTTTTAAGTAATGTTCCCAGAGGACCAAAATCCCAAGTATTTGCCATTCCGCCGTATATTTCTGAAGAGGGATAAACAAATCCTCGGCGTTTACTCAAAGATACAACTTTTTCCATTAGATTATTCATAAAAACATTTTACTCTTTTTTCAATAATACTTTCAATATACTTATCAAGTATCTGCTCATTAACCTGCTTCGGCAGACCAAAACCTGTTACATCTAATAATTTTATTTTAAAATTAAAAAGTAATTGTGGTAAATTCTCATTTGTTCTTGATAAATATTCAAAGCTTTCTTTTAATAACAAAAGAAGCTGTTTGTTTGTCTGATTTTCTCTACTAAAACAATCAATTAATTCGCATAAATGATAAGCCAGAGCAATGCGTTTCAAATCTTTACGGAAGGCGGGAAAAGAATTAATTACTTGAACCTCACTAATAATTTCCAAACCTTTAGTCTTAATTAAAAAAACCACTACATAATTAAAAAGTTCTAGGTTGCCGCCTTTTCTGGAAGTTAATTTTCTTATTCCTTTAGCTATACACCTAATTTTACCGTAGTGTTTGCTAAAAATTGTTAAAATCTTGTCTGCTTCTCCCCAGTTGATTCTTTTTAAAACAATCCCCTCGGTTTTATAGGTTCTGCTCATTGATCTAAAATTTCAGCTCTCTATCAGTTAACAAATCAAATTCTTCTTTTTTATCTTCGAACATAATTAGACAATGATTGCCATTAGTTCCTGGTTGTTTTTGCATAAATAAATCATAACCATCCTGTTTTTCAAAACCAAAAGGCAATTCATAAGTTAACACTACTTTTGCCCTTCCTCCTCCGCCTCTTAAAGTAAAAAATCCTTCAAAAACCGTTTTATCCAGCTCTTCATAAGTTTTGAATTCAGAGTCCGATCCAATCCCTTCAATCAGCTTACTTCCCTTAGGCACATAAACTCTTAAGTAGTTCCTTAAAATACCGTTCAAACATAACCCCTTGGTTCTTTCTAAATTACAATTATCCATCGGTTCCGGATTAACGTAAGTCAAAGTTAATGTTTTTACTATTTTATTATCTTCCTTCACTTCAATTGTTTGTTCTACATTATGCTGAACAAAAAGATTAGATTTTACGCCGCCAAAATTAGTATCGCTTATATGAAGGTAGTCTTGTTTAGCTTCCTTTATTCGACCAGCTGCATTTAAAATTTCTGCCGCATGCTGCATTTTTTCTGCAGTAAAATAAAATAAAATATGCTTTTGCTCTATATCTGCTGACGCTACTTTAAAAATACTAGACCATAAAGTAGATGGTGAATCAAATATTTTATTAACGATACTTTTCATTAATGGTCCTAACACGTCTTTTCGTCCTTCTTTCATCGTTGATAACGGTGTCCCAACAATATACTCCATTTCACAAATTACTTGAGGAATATCATGACAACGACTATCCTTATCCATACTAAATTTTCCATATTCCGGTACTTCTATTGAACCCAAAATAGTCAAAAAATCTTTTAAAACATTAGTGTCTATAGCAATAATTCCATCAATATAAGACTCATTGGGAAGTTCATCATAATATTTTTTAAAAGTTTCCATTGACACTTTAAAATCCGGCGAAAGATTCATGTCTCGCAAATACCAATAAGGTACAAGACCTGTTTTTAAATCAGCACTTAGAAGATATTTAGCAATTGCGTCTGGTGCTTTGACTTTATTTTTATTCTTTTTATCTAATGAATAAATATCGTCGCTCTTTTCAGGAATAATCTTCCCACCTTCTACCTTTATAATTGCATAAGCAGTCATAAAACCGCCTGTCGGCCTTAACTCACCGTTATTTTGCATTATAAGGAGATATTTTTGTGAGTTAGGATATCCTAAAAACTGTGGTAAAACTTCTAGTGTTGGTTGAATATCGCCAGCTGTAGTTACTGCAGTATCAGCCAAATTTTTGATTTTTATAATTTCTTCACGAATATTTTTTCCTTTTATTATTTTAGGATAATGATTAGGATTAACTTTATCCAAACTTTCTTTAGCAATCACTAATTTATCTTTTACCACGCCCATCTTGGGAGCTACTTCACTTAATGTCTGAATAATTTTAATAATCCTGTCTTGTGCGGTTCCTCCAGCAAAACTTCCTTTTCCTTTAAGCCCTAAAACATCAGCATAAGGAGTTAAAGCTTCTATCATCGTTTGACCCGCCTCTATTCCTGATTCAGCTGCCTGTAAAAAATTATTTCCATCTTGATAATAAATTGATACTCCCGGGGTAAACTTCAACCAAAAAAGACGTTGATAAGAAGCGCGAACGCTCTTTATTGCCTGATGTGTTTCTTGAATTTTCTTTTCTGCCGTAATTAAATCCTGCTCTTTAGTTGCCTGATAGGTTTCTTTGCCTAAATTGACTGCCTTTTTTATTCCTACCACCAGTGGCATAGCAAAAATCATGCTGATAATAGAAATTATCAGGATTATAATAAATAAACCTAGAAAACCAAGACTGATTGTTTTTAATGTTCTTCCTAGTCTGGATTTGGGCTTTTTGACTGATTTTATTTCAGAGAGAGAAATTTTTTGAAAAGAATTTTCTACCATTTGCTAATCATTGCTTTTGGGGTCTTAAGTAAAATCATTAAATCCCACCAAAAACAATAATCCCTCGCATATTCATAATCCATTTTAGCTCTTTTACAAAAAGGTGTTTCATTTCTACCCGATGTTTGCCAAGGACCGGTAATCCCCGGTCTAACGGCAAGAATTGTTTCCATCAATTTTTTTGTTTGAGGATATTTTTTAGTTTGCTCTTTTATTTCTCCATTAACATATGCCCGCGGCCCAATAATACTCATTTCTCCTTTTAAAACGTTTAATAGTTGAGGAAATTCATCAATCGTAAGATTTCTTAATAATCTTCCCCATTTAGTAATCCGAGGGTCATTTTTCAATTTCCAATCCCCTTTTTTAAATTTTTGTAATAATTGTTTATTTTTTTTGAATAGAATTTCATCGGCATTTTCTACCATAGTGCGGAATTTATATAAATTAAATTCCTTGCCATCTTTGCCAATACGGCGATGGGTATAAAAAATTGGTCCTTTTGATTGCAACCTTATAATAATTGGTACGATTATCCATATTGGAAAAAAAAGCAAAGTCAAAAAAATAACTAAAAAAACATCGATTATTCTTTTTATCTGACTATAATCCATACAATTTAATTTATGTTAATTTTTTATATTTTCCTTTTTTTAATTGATTTACTACTTCTTTAACATTAGGCATTGATTCTTGAGAACAAACAAGTAAAACATCTTTAGTATTTACTACTATCATACCAGTCAAATCAATCCCCGCAATTAATTTATCGGCATCATTATAAACTAAATTATCTTCACAATTATAAAGATATGTTTCTCCTTTAACGACATTATCCTTTTTTGATTTTTGCAAAGCCTCTTTTAAAGCCTGCCAGGTGCCTATATCACTCCAGCCAAAATCAGCTGATAAAACTAACGCTTTATCCGGTTCTAATTTTTCTAAAATGGCATCATCAAAAGATATTTTTTCAAAAGTGGGGTAGATTTTTTTTAATTCTTGCTCATGGACTGGGCTACCATAACTTTTGGCTAATTTTATAATCTTTTGATACATCTCCGGCATAAAACGTCGATATTGCTCTAAAACAAATTGTGGAGTAACGATCCAATAGCCTGGATTCCATACATACCTATTGCTTTTGAAAAATTGTCTTGCTAGTTGAATATTAGGACGATACTTCCAACTTCTAAACTTATAAATTTGAAGGCTGTTAATTTTTGTCAATGAAGGACCTAACTCAATCCATCCTAAATTTTGATTAGCAAAACGGGGCTTTTGACCAATAAATAAAAATTTATCCTGATGATTATTTATAAATTTACCCCCTACCTGCAATACTTCCTTAAAAACTTCAACCTTGTTCATTAAATGATCGCTCCATAATATGACAAAGGGCTCATTAGGAGAAGTTTTGGCAATAATCGCACTTACATATCCTACTGCTCCTGCTACATCTCGCATTTCCGGTTCACCAATAATATTTCTAGAGGGAATATTAGGTAATTGCGCCTCAATAATTTTTCTATATTTTGCTCCTGTAGAAATATAGATATCTTGCCAATTAAATTCTGGTCTTAAACGATCAACAGTTAATTGCAAAGTCGATTTATTATTAGTAATTTTTTCAAATTGCTTAGGACTATTTTCTCTACTTAAAGGCCACATCCGCGTTCCCACTCCCCCTGCAAAAATTACTGCTTTCATTTTAATTTCTTTTGATACTTCTGCCATTTTTCCTCCACCAATAACTTAAATTTATTAATAAAATTCTTTTGGCTAAATCTTTGGGCATTTTTACGACATGCTTCTGCTTCAAAATTCCCCGCCTTAAAACTTTTTACCGCCTTAATTAATGCTTTTACTGTTTGAGGATAAAAAAGTATCCCCGTCTCTCCATCAATTACTGTTTCTGCTACTCCGCCCATTTTATAACCAATAACTGGCTTTCCACAAGCTTGGGCTTCTAAAACCGCTATACCAAAATCTTCTTCGCTACTATATACAAAGGCAGAACAATTCTCATAATAACTTAAAAGTTCCCCATCAGTCAATTGTTTAGTCAAAAATTGAATATTTGCCCTTGCTTTACGTTTTAAAAAATCTCTTTCTACTCCATCACCAATGATTTTCAACGGCAAACCTAATTTATTAAAAGCATCAATAACAATATCAATTCTTTTATAAGGAACTAAACGAGAAACGACTAGGAAATAACGTAAAGGCCCGGCCTTTACATGCAAGGCCGGGCCTTTACTATAAAACTTCTCCATATCAACTGGTGGATAAATAACTTCTGAATCACAATGGTAGTATTTCTTTATTCTTTGAGCAACTGTTTTAGAAATTGCTATATAATCGTCTGGTTTATGGCAGGCAATTTGATCCCATTTTTTCAATCTTGCCAGGATTGGCTTCATTGTTAACTTCGCAATAGGATTCAGTAAACCATATTGAGGATGATTAAGGTAATAATTATAATTTGTCCAAAGATAGCGTGTGGGAGTTAAACAGTAACAAAGATGAAGAGTGTTTGGACCAGTAATAATTCCTTTTGCTTCAGCTGAAGTAACACTAATCACTAAATCAAAATCTTCAAAATTAAAACTTTCAAAAGCAAACGGCATTAACCAGGGATAAACTTCATGATGTCTTTTTACACCTGGAAAATTTTGAATAAATGAAGAAACTACCTTAAAATTATCTGCCCACCAAGCTCCTTTACTATCATAAACAGCCGTATAAAGAGGAACGTCAGGCCAAATTTTATGCAGAGCCAATAATACTCTTTCTGCTCCGCCAAATTTATTAACTCGATCATAAACTAAAGCAACCTTCATATGTTTTTAGAGTTTCCTCAGCACATTTTCTCCAGGAATACTGCTTAACCTGCTTATATCCCTCTTTCCTGATTTGCTCTTTCATCTTTAAAGAAAGATTAAGGGTATTAATAATTTTCTCCTTAATATCCTCAACATTTTCGGGATAAAAATAAATAGCAGCTTTATCATAGATTTCTTTAAATACTGGTATGTTACTGCAAATAACCAAACAACCTGTTGCCATTGCTTCTAGGGCTGGTAAACCAAATCCCTCCATTAATGATGGCGTAATAAATAATTCTGCTTTAGAATATAAAAACTTAAGTTTATTATCAGATATAAACCCCGGTAATAAAACAAAACTTTCTGCTTTTAGTTCTTTAATTTCTTTTCTCAATCGGTTAAGAAAAATACTCCTTCCGCAAACAATAACCAGTTTTATAGGTGTTTGATGACAATTTACCCTTACAGAATTAACCATTTTAACTGCCAAAATAAGCCTTCTTATATTTTTATGGGGATAAACATTGCCAGTATAAATAACAAAAGGTTTCTTAATCTTATATTTTTGTAAAACTTTTTCTGATATTTTATATTTTATATTTTCGGCCCGAGACCGACCAGCCTTGGGCTGGGATATTTGATATTGATTATCTACCCCCTCATAAATAACGGCTATTTTTTCTTGAGAAACTTTATAAGTAGTTATCATTTCCTTCTTAACTGCCTCTGAAGGAACAATAATTTTTTTGGCGGTTTTTATTGCCTGTTTTATCACTAATTTATAACCAGCATATTTTAAAAAATATATCCAGGGATGACGGGTAGTCGTGGCCATTCCCTTAGACTGATGTTTAATAAGATCATGAATTGTTACTATATATTTCCCTTGCCAAAAAAAAGGAAGATTAAAATGAGGAAAATGAATCAAGTCAGGTTTCAATTGGCTAATAAACCAAGGAAAAATTAGTTGTTCTTTTAAAGAATAATGAACAACATTAAGAATTTTATAATCAAAAAGTCGGTTAATTTTTAAAGCAGGTAAGTTGTTGCATAATTTTTCATAATCTGCTTTTTGTCTAAAAATTAGACAATAATTATTTTTATTATCAATAGCAAGAAGGTTTTCTACTAAATTCTTGGTATAACGACCAAGACCAGTATCTTTTGGCCCCCAGAAACGACAATCGATTAGTATCTTCAATTTCTAATTTCTAATTTCTAATTTCTAATTAATTTTTAGGTTAATTAAGTCGATTAGAAATTAGGTTAATTCTATCTTTTTAACCTACTTATTAACCAAATACCTAATAAAACTAATTGTCTTAATAACCATGGATATTTATTTTTATAATGTTTATCATAAAATATTTTCATTGTTTCATAAAAATATTTTCTTGATTTAATAATAATTTTTTTATCTTTTTGAGTAAATTTTTTATCTCTTCCTGATTGTTTTTTATAATGAATAACTTTAGTATTCGGATAAAAACAAATTTTATATCCTAATCTATGGATTCGATAACATAAATCAATATCTTCTCCATACATAAAGAATTGTTCGTCAAAATAGCCCACTTTGTCTAATATTTCTCTTCTAATCATAAAAAATGCTCCCGAAATCACATCTATCTTGTGAATGCTATTTAATTTTTTCCATCCTTGATGATATTGAGCAAAAATCTTTGAATTAGGAAAAATCTTTTCTAGGCCGCTAAAATAAGTCAAAGCCGCCCAAGGGGTAGGAAAACCCCGATGGCAAGCCATATCCAGTTTACCATCAGCTAATTCTATTTTGCAGGTAGCCGCACCATACTCTTTTTCTTCATCCATAAATCTAACCATTTTCCCTAATGTATCTTCAACTAATAATGTATCTGAATTAAAAAAAAGCAGATATCGACCATGAGAAATTTTTATTGCTTGATTATTTGCCGCACTATAACCTAAATTTTGTTTATTCAAGATAAATTTCAATTTTAAGTTTTGAGTTGTAGATTTGATATACTCCTGACTGCCATCCCATGAACCATTATCAACAACAATTATTTCTACCTTAATTTTCCTATTTGATTTAAAAATTGAAGATAAAAGATTTTTAACTAATGCTTTAGTGTTAAAATTTACAATAATAATTGAAATATCGTAGTCCATAAAAGTTTTAAGTTATTTTTCTCCTATTTCTTTATAGATTCTATCTAAATGGGAAGCAATTAACTGCCAATTGTATTTCTTTTTGATTAATAAAAACGCTCTGTTGGCAATTTCTTCACCAATATTTTCATTTTTTAAAACTTTAATCGTCTTTTTGGCTAAATCATCAGCATTATTAGCCAATAAAACTTCTTTATTATCTTTGACATTAAGTCCTTCTATACCTAGGGATGTACTTACTACTGGTAATTTAGTCGCCATTGCTTCTAATACTTTATATTTAGTCCCCCTGCCATTTCTAATTGGCGCTAATAAAACCGAGGCTTGGCCAAAAGCATCTCTAATATCTTCAATGCTCCCATCAACAATAACGTCTTTTTTCTTTGCTAAAGAAATAATTTCCGGTGTCGGATTTTTGCCTACGATCCAAAGTTTCGCATTAGGAATTTCTTTTTTTATTTGCGGCCAAATTTTATAAGTTAAAAACTTCGCCGCATCTTTATTAGGTAACCATTTAAAATTACCTACAAAAAGCACTGTTGGGATTTTTGGTTTTTTCATTCTTGTTTTGGTAAAAAACCCAATATCAACCCCGTTAGCCACAACGTCAATCGTTTTATTAGTTACAGCCCTACTCATTATTGTTTTATCTTCTTCTGACATAGCTACTAAACTGGTTGCCTTACGCCAATAATATTCCTCCCAAAAACGAAGTTTTAAAACATCAAGATACATTAATGGTTTTATTGCTTTCAAAGGAAAATCATCAACATATTTTTTATAAACTAGATATTCTATTGTTTGTTCCACTAATAAAGTAGGAATATTATGTGATGGAATATTAGGCATCATATAAAAAGGTTCTGCGTGAATCAAATTGTAATTTGATTCTTTTAATTCCTGTGCAATTGCCTTTCTTACTGATAATGAAAGATAAGTGGAAATCATTACAAATGGGAAAGGTGACAATCCCGCAATTAGAATGTTTTTAAAATCCCATGCTGGTCGTCTTTTAAATACCTTTATCCTCGGACAAAATTTACGTAATTCGGGTAGATAGTCTTTTTCCTGCTCTTCTCTGATAAAAGAAAAAAGGGTAATTTCGTGTTTATTAGCTAAATTTTTTAAAAGATTGTAAGTCCTTATTTGCCCACCGGAAAATAATGGGTAAGGTAAATAAGGAGTTAGCATTAATATCCTCATAGTTCATTGCCAAAAGCGGTTAAATTGCAATTTTGAAGATCAATGATTACAAATTTTTCCTCTTTTTTTACTACGTTACAGTTTTTCATCAACTCATTAGTGACGGCATCGAAATCCACTGATGCATAATGAGTGGCACCTTTAGTAATATATTCTCTTAACTCATCCAGATTTCTCAACCCTGACCAACCATTACGATTAGTCTGGTATAAAAAGGCTGGGTCTCTATTATAAGGAGCAATCACTTTAGCATCTTTAGGTAAAATTTTATCTACTTCTTTTCCTGCCTCAACAATTTCCCATCTATTAATATTAAAAAATCCTCTTACTTCATACCAACCTAATCCCAACATTAATAATATAAAACTAAAAGCCAAAGTTATATTAACTACCCGAGAAATAAAGTCATTTCCTTTTTTTAGCAACCAAATAAATCCCTTAGCCATAAAAATACAGCCTATGGGAATAAGAGGCATTTGATAGTAATCATGGGTCACATTGCCCATCGCAAAATAAGTAATATAGCAGAAAACTGACAACAACCAACTTAAAAAAAATAAACCTTCCTTTTTAGTTCGTGCAGAAATAATCCCTAACCAAAAAAGAACAAAGCCTCCGGTGGCAAAAATCAGCCTATTCATTCGATCAAAAATTATCCAACGAAAAAAGGCACCCTTAAATCTAATGTCAGTCGCATTAATAAGCCATTCAGAACCAAACATTCCCTCAGGATGCTGATTAATATGATAACGCCAAAGCGCCAATGGAATTAATGATAGAAAAACTACTAACCAGACCTGAAAATTTTTAAAAAACATTAATCCCCATTTTCTAAAAACCATATAGCTTATGGGAATTCCTAAGAAAATAGCATAAGGCTTAACTAACATTGCTAGAGTTAAAGATAAAGACCCTAAAATTGCCCATATAATACTTTCTTTATCTAACCATAAAGTAAGCAGGAGAAGCGAAAATACAGAAAAGAAAATAAAAGTCGGATCGGGCATAGTAACCCTGCCATAATAAATATTATATGGAAGGACAGCAAAAAAAATTGCCGATAATCCAGCAATAAATCTCCCTGAGTATTGTTTAACTAATAAATATAAACAAATCGCCGTTAATGAAGATATAAAAACACTTACTAAGCGAGCATATTTTTCTTGAATGCCTGTAAATTTATAAACTACGGCAACAATCGCGTTATAAAAAGGAAATTCGTTTAGAAAATAACGGTTGGGATTTTCTAAATCAGCTGCATTCTGCTTAAAAAAATTATTGGCTTTAGGATAAAAAAGATTGATTCCTTCTTTGGCAAAGTTTCGGGCTACTGCAGCGGTGTCTGCCTGACGCCATGAGTGCCAATCCGCTATGGGATTATCAATTTTATAGGTTCTTAAAATAAAAGATAAACAAAAAACAGAAATTAAAAAAACCAATTCAATAATGATGTTTTTAGTAAGTTTAATCTTATTTAGCATTTTTAATGTATTTATCTTTATATAAAGAAGCTAGTAAAATACCGGTTAAAGCCCAAAAAATAAAGGCAACTTTAGATGCTTCAAAAACGTCAATATATAAAGCATTAATTAATAAGCCAATTGAAAAAGAAATAAAACCAGCTATAAAAGCAAGTAAAAAAGGATCTAATTCTTTTCTTAAAAACTTAATTACATTAAATAAAATAATAAAAATTATTCCAAAAAAAGAAATAAAACCTAACAGGCCAGTTTCTCCTAATGTCCTTAAATAATCATTATCTGTTGATTCAGCTTCGGTAAATTGTCCGACAGTCTCTTTAGTTAAGGTAGAATAACCGGAGCCTAATAAGATATTTTTCTTAAACCCAGCAATGGCTCTAGGCCATAAAGTATCTAATCTTATCGCGGTTGATAAACCATATTTATAAGCATTTTCGGAAAATGTTCTTGCTACAGGAGCTAACTCTGCAGAAACTGTAGCTGTTAAAAATCCGGCCATCGTTGCCGATTTACTTGCCTCTTCATAAGAATCAGGAATATCTTCGTAAACATCGGCTGGCAGATTAGCAGTATTTCCTCCTTGTTGAGGTTTTTGTGGCACTGGCCTTTCGTCAGTCACATCCATTACCAATTGAATGTCTTTACTTAAAGTAACAAATTTTACCGGTGCTGGTTTAAATGGCCTTAACAATTTATCTAATTGATATTTTTCTCTTATTTCTGGCATCTTTAGTAGTTGAGCAAAACGATCTGATAAATCTCCAAAAAAGATCATCACAAACATGCTTAAGCTAATCAAAACAAACCATCGGCTTAAACTCCACCAAACACCTTTTTTAAAACTCAAAATAATTAAAAGTACGGTAATTGTTACCAGATAAGCAATAAAAGAAGCTCTGGAAGCAGTTAAAATCAATAACCAATAGATTAAAATAAAAACACCTAAATATAACCAACGAAGTAGTTTCTTAGATAATAAAAAATAAAAACTTATAAATAATGTTAAAAAAATAACCGTAAAAGCAGCTAGGTCATAATGACCTCCAAAGGTTGAAGGTACCCGGGCATGCTCAGTTAAATAAAGTTTCATTCCTTTAGAAAATTCTCTGTTCATTGTGGAATAAACCGGCCAATAAAGATATTTTTGACCATAACCGTAAATAGCAACGGCTATTAAAATAAAGGCTGAAAAAATTAACATCTTACGGGCAACTTTAAAATTTTTAATCCCATTATAAAAAATATAAAAAATACTAAAATATTCAACTCTTCTCAACCAATGAAGGAATAATTTTAAAACATGAATTTTTTCTAAAGGAACTGTTTTGATAAGAAAAATTGCTGATAGGCTAGATAAAAAACCAATCACAATATAGATAACCATTGGCCAAAAAATAATTGTTTTAATCGTAGCTTTTTTTCTGACCAACTGGATAAGAAAAACCAGAAAAGCAATTAGAAGAAAAATATCTTCTAGTCTCACTCTTACTATATAGCCTGTGATTAGTTCAAAAAGAGGAATTTTGGGGTACAAGGGAATAAAGGCTAAAAAGAAAAAGCTAAAAATAGTAAAAATATTATTATCAAACCAATTTAAAAGCTTCTTCATAGGTTTTTTGTTTATATTTATCTTGTTTTAGTATACCAAAAACAACAATTCTTAGCAGGGCACCAAATTTAAGTAAAAAACGAAGTTGTTGGTTTGCTAAGCTGGACTGATATTTTTTATAGAATTTTTCTAACCCCTGATATTCTCCTAATACTGCAGTTTTAAAACCTTCTTGAGAACTTTTTCCTTTTAGATGAATTATTTCTGGTTCATGGTAAAACCAAACCTTAAATCCCTCTTTTTTTGCCCGATAACAAAAATCTACCTCCTCATTATACATAAAAAAATCCTCATCAAAACCGCCAATTTTATTTATTACTTTTTTACTCAGTAAAAGAAAAGCTCCTGTAACCCAATCTACTTCTTGAGTTTTGCAGTAAAAATCTATTCTTGATTGTTGATAAGGTTTCATCAATCTATTAATAAAGGGAATATCATCCAGGAAAAACATCATTAAAAAAAGTTGTTTTAATTGCGGAAAGAAGCCTATTGATGGTTGAATGCTTCTATCCTTGTTTAAAAGACGGCATCCTAAAATATTAATTTGAGGATTTTTAATAATAAACTTCAATGATTTTTCTATTGCTTTATTTAAAATAAGAGTGTCAGAATTCAAAAATAACAAGTATTTTCCCTTAGCAATAGTCACTCCCTGATTACTGGCTTTAGCAAAACCCAAATTTTTTTTGTTGGTAATAATTTTCACTTGAGGAAAATGCTTTTTGACAAATGATAAAGAATCGTCAGTAGAGCCATTATCAACAATAATAACCTCATAGCTAATATTTTTTGTTTCAGTAAAAATTGATTTTAAACAGTTAAAAAGCAACTGTCTGGTATTAAAATTAACAATAATAATGGAAAGTTCCATATTAAAAATATTAATTACTGAAATAAACGAGCTCTTCCTAGTCGATAATGAAGGTTTTTAATTTTTCTTTCACCGATTTTTTTTGCTGGTATACCACCAGCAACAGTCATTGCCGCTACATTTTCTGTTACTACTGCTCCAGAAGCAACTACAGCACCATTACCAATTTTTACTCCAGGAAGAATAATTGCCCGTGCTCCAATAAAACAATAGTCACCTATTTCTACTGATTGTTCTATGGGTCGAAAATCTTCTGAGTGAATATCATGCTCGCTATTATAAATAAGTACCTGTGAAGCAATAGCTGTATGATTACCTATCCTTAAAGAAGCCCTCCCGTCTAAAAAACAGTGGTCACCAATAATCGTATCCTCACCAATACTAATATTTTTAGGCTGAAAAAATCTTGCCCACATATGAATAGTCGAACCCCTGCCTATTTTTATTCCTGCTAATCGGTAACAAAAATTTCTAAAAGTATGCGAAGGAACATCGCCAACTAAGGTCAAAAGCATTAATTTAAAATCCAAAAAAATGTTTAATAATCGGCTAATAATTTTTAACCAGGCCTGTTTATATGTAAGCTTATTTCCTATTTTATCTTCAAAATAAAACATTTTCCCCTCCTATTCTATTTAAAACTGCTAGTGTTTGTCTGGCCGCCTTTTGCCAAGAAAATTTTTTAACTTGCTTTAATCCCTTTTCTATTAACTCTTTTCTCTTATTACTATCTAATTTTACCATTTTTAACATTGCTTGATAAATTGAATCAATAGAATTGGGGTCGTCAATATAGGTGGCAATATCACCAACCACCTCAGTTAATGAAGAGTTTTTAGAGACAATCGCAGAACAACCAACTTGTAGTGCCTCTAATACCGGAATACCAAAACCTTCATATAAAGAAGGCAAGATAAAGGCTAAAGCATTTTTTAAAAGAACATATTTTTCTTCTTCTGATATAAAACCAGTAAAAATAACTTTATTTTCCAAGCCTAATTCCTTAACTTTGGTAAAAATATCATCATATAACCAGCCTTTTTTACCACAAATAACTAAATGGGTAATGGGTAATGCCTGCCTGCCGGCGAGGCAGGGATAATGGATAAATAATTTTTTAAAAGCTTCTATTAGTTTGACTAAATTTTTTCTTGGCTGGAGAGTTCCAATATAAAGTAAGTATTTTTCTTTTATTAGTCCATATTTAGTTTTTAATCTCTCGAAAATAATTCTGAATTCTGAATTCTGAATTCTGAATTCGTTGATTCCCGGATAAGTTACTGTTATTCTCTCTTCTGGATAATGATAAAAATTGACAATTTCCTTTTTAGTAAATTCAGAAATAGTAAAAATATGTTGTGCTTTACTTACTGAGTACTTAGTCCAATTGACAAGCTGATAAAGATCATTTTTCTTAAACTGATCAGGATATCTTAAAAAAGCTAAGTCCATAATACTGATTACAAATGGCACTGGGCAAAAACGTGGTGCATAATGTCCGGGAGTAAAAAAAACATCAGGTCTATTTTTAGTTAAATATAATTCTAATGGAAGCCGCCACTGCGTCCATAAAAATCTTGGTTTTAAAACCTTATATTGCCACCAATCAGTTTCTCTGGGTAAATCAGATAACGGTTCCTGCTTTAAATATATTTTAAATTCCCCGCCTGCATCAGCTATGCTGAAAGCATTGCGGGCAGGTAAATTATTATTATTATTATTATAAATATGACATAAAATCTTATAGGCATAAACATTACTGCCTACTCTATTTTTAACATTAGCTTCATTGCCATCTATCGCTATTAACATTGTTTCCCTACCTCTTTATATAGTTCTGAAGTTTCTTTGGCCGCTCTTTCCCAAGAAAACTTTTTTACTTGAACAAAACCCTTTTTTCTTAATGAATCACAAAAAGATTCATCATTAATTACTTTCTCAATCCCCTGGCTAATAGCAACAATATCATGAGGATTAATTAATAATGCTGCATCACCCGCTACTTCCGGTAGTGACGATATATTAGAAGTAATCACCGGACAACCACAACTCATTGCTTCTAATATTGCTAAACCAAAACCTTCATAAAATGATGGAAAAACCGCAACCGTCGCATTTTTATATAACGCTTTTAATTCACCCAATGAAAGCATCCCAGTCATAATAATTTTGTCTTTTAGAGAAGATTTCTCTATTATCGTTTTTATTTTTTCTTCTCCCCATAATGATTCTCCCGGTAATACTAATTGCAAATTTTTATCTTGTAAATTTTCAAAAGCGTTTAATAAATTCCTTAGATTCTTCCGTTCATTTTTTAAAGCATCAGAGATAATAAAACTCTTTAAATTAAATCTTTTTAATATATTTTCATCTGTTTTTATCTTGGCAAAATTTTCATCGACTGCTTCATAAATAACCTTAATCTTCTCTTCACTAATACCGATTTTATTAACTAAATCATTTTTTGTGCTGGAAGAAACCGCAATTATTGTTTTCGACTCTTTTTTTACTAATTTTAATTTCCTTTTAAAAACCTCAACAATTTTTATATCATGCATTTCGGGATAAATAATAGGCGCTAAATCATGAACAGTTGTTACTTTAAGACAATTTGCTTTTGGTTCTATCCAATCACTGCTGTGAAAGAGATCGATTTTGCCGGTGAAGAACTCTATTGGAGGAAATCGCAACTGATTAAATATAAACTCCATTATCGTCGGCGGTAAAGGATAAAATTTAGTCGTAAATTCCCCCAAAAATGGCTGTTGCAATAATTGATATTTTCTTAATGAGGCGCCAAAAAGAAGATATTCATTTTCCTTATCAATTTTAAGCAAATTATTAACCAGGTTTCTGGTATAAACACCTACTCCGCCCGGATGAACTACTTGCGAAACATCAATAGCAATTTTCATTGCTTTAATTATACCCTGAAGCGACTAACTTTTGCCATTTTTCCAAAGTTACTCCCCTAAAATGCTGCTCATAGGTACGATTAAATCCTTTAGAATTTAGATATTGCCTTACTGAGTCTTCAGGGTCAAAAATTGGTTGTGCATATGGTATTAACCAAATAGTATTTTCATTTACTACTAATTCTTTCTGTTCAAAGAATACTAATTTACTTTCTTGCTTATCATAGTAATCAAAAGGCGCCGTCACATTCTCCAGTATTAATACCGGCGCTTTGCTAACATTTTCCTTATGTAAAACTTTTACTGCTTCTTTCCAATTTTCTCGATGAAAATTAGTGTTTAGCAAATACTGTAAGCTAAAAAACAAATTAATTATTAAAACTATAATAATAAACCACGTCGATTTTTTTAAGCTGTAAATTCCCTTGGCAATTAATAAATAAAAAGCCGGTAAACAAAATAGAAACCGAAAGTAAGAAAAAATCGGAATTTTAAGACTTATCATAACTCCTAAAAATATCGGCATAAATAACCACAACCAAACTACTGTTCTTTCCGTTCCGGGAACGGGACTCAGATTACGATCCGGGAAAAATAAAGCTTTAGATGCTAAATATAATAAATAACCAAAAAACAAAACCAGTAAAAAGGATAGTAAATAATAAAAGTTTTTATTTTCAAAAGTAGTTCTGCCAATAATAAACTTAATCGGTAAAAGAGAAATATTTTTAAAACTAAAGCTACCCAAACTGCTCCAAATATTGTTGGCCAAAGCTACCCGATCACCTAAACTTAATTGTTTAAACAAAGTTGGTAACCAAGGCATAATGAAAAGGAGGTTGAGAGATTGAGATATTAAGAAATTACGGATTAATTTCTTATGCTTCCATCCCCTCATCATTAAAAAACTTAACGCCTGAACAGGTAGAATTAGCCAAGTTAGATAATGGGAATAAAGCATTAGAATAATGAATAATGAATAATGAATAATGAATAATGAATTTTTGCTCCTTATTAATTTAATAAAGTAGTACATTACCCCGCAAGTTAGAAAAGTGGCTAAAGAATACATCCTTGCTTCTTGAGAATAATAAATATGAAGTGGCGAAGTTGCCAAAAGAGCCGCTGCCAAAATACCTATCTTTTTATTTTTAAATATTAATAAGCTAATCTTATAGGTAAAAATTATGGCGCATAAACCAAAAATAATACTCGGTAAACGAATAAAAAATTCATTAGCGGGAAAGATTTTCAGCCACAAGTGCAATATTAAATAATATAGTGGTGGGTTAAAATCATAGGGAGCATAGCGGGCAATTAGGTCCCAAAATCCATACTTGCTAACCGCTTGAACTGCAATTGCCTCATCAAGCCATAAAGACTGATTAACATTAATAAGTCTTATGATAAAACCGATTATTAATATAATAACTAGGTAAAAATAATTCTTCTTAAACATATTTTTTGCCTTTTTCCAACAAACCTATTAATAAACCAAAATCATAAATAATTTTAAAAATAATGAAACCCGGCTCTTTTTTGACAATCGCTTTTTTTATACCAATAAATAAGGAAAAAAGGAAATTAACTCTAAAAATAACTAAAAACTTACCAATAAGTCCCAGTTTATACTTTCTCTTGGCTACCCACCTAACTTGCCGATAAACTTCTTTTAAACTAGAAGGATTATAATGATAATAAAGAGCTTTTGTTGGTATTGGTTTATATTCTAATTTTTCTGACAAAGTCCAAGTATCTGTATAACCAGTATCATCAAATCCTTCAACTCTAATAAATTCTTTTTTTAGAATTGCTCGAAAATCCTTATTTTGATCTCGCTTACTAATATCGATTCTTTTTCTTGAAGGCAAATTCCAATTATAATTCCAACATCTTGCCCAAACATTATCCCAGTTAGCTACATATTCTTCTGTAGAATAAGTCCCCTTTGCTTTACCCAATTCAATTGGTTGAACTAGGTCTTTTAAAAAATTTTTATCAAAATACATATCTCCATCTATAAACACTAAAATCTCTCCTTTGGCATATTTTACCCCTAGATTCCTAGCAATTGCTGGTCCTTGATGATTTTGCTCAAAAATCTTTAAGTTTTTAATTTTGAGTTGTAACTTTGAACTTTGAACTTTGAACTTTGAACTATCTAGAGAACCATCGTCTACTATAATTATTTCCCAATCCTTATAAGTCTGATTAACTAAACTATTAAGGCACTTACTTATATATTTTTCTTCGTTAAAAACAGTAATAATAATTGATATTTTCATTTCATAATTTAAGCTAATTTTTTTAAAAGATCTTCGTATACTTCAACCACCTCATCCCAAGAATAATTTTCTGCTTGTCTTCTTGGTAAATTGCTCCAATCCCTAACCGAAGCTTCTTTTAGAACAAACGCATATTGATTAATATTAATCGGATTGACATATAAACCAGCCGCCCCAATAATCTCCCGGCGAAGCTCATCGTCAGTTGCCACAATTGGTAAATTACAAGCCATCGCCTCCAAATAACTTATCGCAAAAGCCTCACGATTATCAGAAACCAGCGTAAAGACGTCGGCTGCATTATAAACTTGCGGCATTTTATCGTTTGTACATTCCATCACCTTAAATCTTTTTCTACCCAATAATTTCTGTCCTAATTTTATTATTCCTTCTGGCTGTTTGCCTAAAATCACTAAGCTTCCTTGGGCTAAATGGGAAACTGCCCTTATAGTTAATTCTACTCTTTTAAACTTCTCTTTCCCGGCAACCGTCAAAAAAATCGGTCGATCCAACTCAATTTTAAAAGATTTAATATCGGGATTAAATCTATCACAATCAACTCCGTGAGGAATTATGGTAGTCTTAACCCACGGAGCCATTTTTCTTGCCCATTTATCACCTTTAACACTTAAAGAAACAAAAATATTTGGCCAAAGCCAAAGATTAAAAAGATCGTCCCGGCCAATACCGGCATGACCGCCAATTATTAATTTTGTTTTTAGAAATAAAGTCAGTAAACGACATAAAAAAGCTTGCCATCGACCATTCAAAGGATAAATAAAATCAGGTTTTTCTTTGGTGATTCGCAAAATAATTTGGAGAGTGAAAATAAAAACATTTTCAGCTGAAGATTGAATAACTCTATAATTTTCTTTACCGTTTGGTGGTCCGGCTTGAAAAACAATCACCTCACATTTTTTAGCTAAACGATTGGCTAATTCTTTTACAAATGTCTCTACTCCTCGATTTACTAAACCATTATAAAAGCTTAAAAAAATAATTTTCATAAAAATCAATATTTAAATACTTTTCTCTTAATTATTTTCAACGGTGTCAATAGGGTTGATTTAAATTTACTCCCAAATGATGGTTTTATCCAACAATTAGGAATAATTACCGGTCGGTTAAGATAAAAAACTTCGGGGAAAGAAATATTTTTATTTAAATGTCTGCCAATTTCTGGAATTTTCTTAGTTCCCCTTTTTAAATCTAATTTACCTTTAAACTTAACAGACGAACGAGGTAAGTAGCTCATATGAAAATAACGCCTTTGGCCAAATAAAAGTTTTTCCGATCCATAGTTCTGCAGGGGAATATTTTTTTTATCGCAATAGGCTTCTAGCGGATAGCTGCCTTTAAGATGTAGTCCGGGAACCTTTCGATTTATTGCCCTAAGGTTTATCCATCCCTTAAAACCTTTGGGAGCATGTGGCCAATAATAATCTTCAGATTCCGGATGAAAATGATATAGATCGCCAATTAAATTCCACGCTCTCATAGCTACCCCATAATTATCAATAGCTGCGCCATTAATTAAATCTTTTAATTCGGCTAAAGTTGCTTTTGGCCAAATTTCATCACCATCAACAATCATAAACCAATCCGTTGAGGTCCTTTCTAATTGCTCTTGGCGTAATCTTCGTAATCCGACGGCGTTGACTGCCCCTTTTTGTTCAAAAATAATTTTAGCTGACCTAATATTTTTAATTATAGCTACGGTTCTATCTGAAGAGTCGGTATCAAAAATCAAAATCTTATCAACAGAATCAATTACAGACATTAAAGCATACCAAATCCATTGTTCTTCGTTTTTAACAATCGTATGAACCGTAAGGCTTTTATTTTTCATTATCAATAATAAAAACTTCTATTCCGCCAAATTGTTTCCGGGCCGTAGTTTTTGGCAGATATAAACTATATTGTTGCCAAAAATCAGGCGTCTCATTTTTATCAAGACTTACAAAAACAGCTCCTTTACTAGGCACTTGGTTTAGTGGTTTGTTATCATATAACCAAGTATAGTACGAATCCATAAAACTGTTAGCTGGCTCATTGCCAGCTAAATAAAACAGGTAGCGGATGCCGTTATAGCGGAAACAGGAACTTAATGATTCCACAAAAAACGGTTCATTCCCAAAATCTTGTAAACTATAATTAATAGCTTCTGTTTTATTATTCTGTCCTAAAAAATTAGTGGTAGTTAAAACAGCTCTAGTGTTAAAAAACATCAGTATTAAAATAAATATTGATGTCAAAATTACAGATTTTTTTAGTAAATAACTTTCCAGAGTTAGTGCTTGTATTAAAATAAAAATTGGAAATAGAACCGAAATAAAATACTCACGAATATAAGCAGGAAAAAAAAGATTAAATAAGACTACGCTGGTAAAAGTAATTATAATTAGCAGGCTAATTATTTTTAATCCAGCTTTTTCTTTATCGGTTTTTTTTAACCATAATCCTTTATATATCCAAAAGATCAGAATTAAACTGGAAAAAATAAATAGTACTTTAGGTACTGCTCCGTTTCTTATTTGAACATACTTCGAACAAGGTGCTAATTGCCTGCTAACATCACGATCACCAAAGGTATAAATTAATCTGGAAAATGTATCGGGTAATAAAGTTAAAATATTTTTAAAACCTTCTATACTAACCTGACCAACTCTTTCGCCACGAAAACTTAAAAGCCTGATTATTGCTTTACTATTCAAAAAATCATGACGTAAATCAAAAAAAACCAATGGCAGGTGGGAAAAAACTACTAAGATAATTGCCAGGATTACTTCTTTCCTTCTTATTGGTAAACGATAAACCCACCAACAAATTATTGTCAGCAGTAAAAGAGTTAAGTTAGAAGCGTCACTTTGGATACCAAGAATTAATGCTCCTGCCAGCAAAAAACAGTACAAAAACTTTTTTTTAATAATTTGATACAGGGAAAAGACTGTTAATAAGGAAGCAATAGGCGCAGGAGTTAAGGGCCAAAAATGGCGGTTATAAACTATCATTAAGTAAGATGAAGAAAAAAGAGCCGCGGCTATTAAACCAACTTTATAATTAAAAAGCTTTTCGCCTACTTTAAATATTAGCCAGATGGAAAAAACTCCCAAAGTAGAAGCCGCAATTCCTAAACCAACTGGATTTAGTTTGGAAATTAGAAAAGGAAGGGAAGTTAAATAATAAAAGGCTGGGCCCAAGTAAATTCCTCCGGGAATTGCACCACCAATAAGAGTAAAGTGATGATTAACTAAAATGCGTTTGACAATAAAGGCATCTCTTTCCTCATCCATATTAAAATAAAGCAATTCGGAAAGACGATTAAACCGCAGCCAAGCGCCTAAAACCAGCAATAAGATTAACAGCCATAAACTCTTTTTCATGGTAGCTTTTTCTTAATTTGGGCCGGCGTACCAGCAACTAAAGTGTGTGAAGGAACATCTTTATTAACAATAGAACCGGCGGCAACAACCGCATTTTCTCCTATTGTGACGCCAGGAAGAATAATCGCTCCGGCGCCGATAAAACTATTACTACCAATTTTTACCTGCTTGCGAAAACTGGGATAATATTTTTGGAGAGGATGGTCATGATAACCAACATTTGTATGCGTAAAAACCAAAACTCCATAAGCCAAAGTAACATGATTGCCTATTATTAAATTATCTGCCAAATCAAGTAAAACCTCGTCGGCTAAAAAACAAGAATAACCTATTTTTAAGCCCTTAAATCCTCTCCGGTAAAGATTAGCAAATTTAATTTGATTAATTATCGTATCCTGGCCAATTTTACTGCCAAAAAGTCTTAGAAATAATACTTTAAAAGGAGGTAGGATCAAAAAATTAAATATTCTTCTTAATAAAATACTCATTATAAAAGAAAATCCCTTTTTAAAACCTAATTCTTTTATTGCTTTCATATTAGTTACCTCCAATTTTTTGGATCTATAAAAATCATACAAAAACCTAATTTATTAAGCTATATTTTTTGACTTTTGACATATAAAAAGATTTATTGAACCAGGAAATAATTTAGCCGCAGTAACTTTCTTGACTTGGAACCCCAATGTTTCCAAATAACCAGCTAACTCCGTTCCTTGCCAATAATTAATACGATCTTTCGGGTAAAAAAAAGAATCCCACCAATAACTTAGCTTTGCCCGACAACGATCACTGCTATCAATTTCTTTTATTAAGCAAATACCATTTATCTTTAAATTTTTGTAAATAGACTGAAGTAAAATTTTTTGTTTATTATATTCCAGGTGGTGAAGAAAATCTGATATAATCACTCCCTCCATCGCAGAAAAATGATAAGTAAAAATATCTCCTTTAATAAATTTCATTCTTTTCCCAACCTTATTGTATTTTTTGGCAATTTTTATTTTCTCCTTATCTTTATCAATTCCAATAAGTTTACGTTTTAATGATCTTTCTGCCAGAAAATTCGAAACCACTCCCTCGCCACAACCGATATCAAAAATTATTCCTTTTGTAGGTAAAGCTAAATCTATCTTTATAAGGGGTAACATTATTTTTTTAAGGAAGATTTTGATATTCATTTATTCATTTGGTTATTTTTTAGTTGCTGCCAAAATTTTATAATTTTCAATAAGTAATCAAAGGTGTCAGGAATTAATTTCACTGTTGATTTTTTTTGGAAATTCCTAATAAATACGGTTGGGATTTCCATTATTCTTAAATTGTTAAGGCTACTGTTTATCATTATCTCCGTATCCCAAAACCAACCGGGATCTTTTGTTTTCTTTAGAATTGGTAAAATTTTCTGGCGGTTGAAAAATTTATAGCCAGCTTCTGTGTCTTTAAGATCAGTCTTTAATAACTTCTTTCTTAAAGCGATATATCCCTTGCTGGTAAACCAACGAATTAACCTTCTCAAAGTAAAATCATAAACCCGATAAGCAATAGCTACATCATAACCAGATAAAATAGCATTGACAAAACGAGGCAGATAATCTGCCGGAATTTCTAAATCAATATCTATAAACCCCACTACTTTCCCCTTTGCTTCTCTAATCCCCTCTGTCACTGTTTTACCTCGTCCCTGATTTTTATCATGATAAATACTTCTTAAATTACGGAGGGGATTGTCTTTAATAATTTTAGCAATTGCGGTACCTGTCTTATCTATCGAAGCATCATCAATAAAAATTATTTCATAAGAAAAATCTGTTTGATCAAGAACATTAAAAACCTTTTTAACATTATCTTTAAAAATTGTTCCTTCATTATAACAGGCTAAAATTAAACTTAAATCAAACTTTTCTTTCATAAAAATATTTTCAATTTTTGCTCTTATAATAAATAGTCCTTTTATATTATAATATGAAATACTATATGATAAAACCAGCAATTGCAGGCGGCATTCCTATCAGGAACAAATTCTTGGTTTTTGGTCAGCCAATGGTTTTCCAGGAAGAAATTAAGGAAGTTTTAGAAACTCTCCGCTCTGGTTGGTGGGGAACAGGTCCTAAAACTAAATTATTAGAAAAAAAATTTTGCCATTATAAAAACTGCCGTTATGCTGTTGCCCTTAACTCCTGCACAGCCGCCCTTCATTTAGCTTTAAATGTTTTAGGTATTGGTCCGGACGATGAAGTCATTACCACTCCTTTAACTTTTGCAGCCACGGCCAATGTTATTATCCACTGCGGCGCCAAACCGGTTTTTGCTGACATTAATAAAAAAACCTGGAATATTGATCCTTGGGAAATTGAAAAGAAAATAACTAAAAAAACCAAAGCCATTATTCCCGTTCATCTCCATGGCCGACCTTGCCAAATGGATCAAATTATCAAATTAGCCAAAAAATATAAACTTTTTATAGTTGAAGATGCCGCCCATGCGGTAGAGGCTAAATATAAAGGAAAAAAAATCGGATCAATCGGCCATTTTACCGCTTTTTCTTTTTATGCCACTAAAAATATGGCTACCGGTGAAGGCGGTATGCTAACAACTAACAATAAAAATTGGGCCGAACAAGCTAGAATAAGAAGTCTCCATGGAATTTCAAAAGATGCTTGGAAACGCTACTCGTCAGCCGGCTTTCAGGCCTACGAAGTTTTATATCCCGGCTTTAAATATAATATGATGGACCTTCAAGCCGCTATTGGTATTCCCCAATTAACCCGCCTAGAAAAGAATTTTTCTTTAAGGAAAAAATATTGGCAAATTTATCAGTCAGAACTGGCTAATATAAAACAAATTATTCTCCCCCAGCCAGAGGAACCGCAAACACGCCATGCCCGACATTTATTTGCTATCTTAATAAAACCGGAAATGCTTAAAATTAATCGTAATCAATTTGTCCAGGCTTTAATAGCGGAAAATATTGGTAGCGGTATCCATTTCATGGCTCTCCATTTACAAAAATATTATAAGAATACTTTTGGTTATAAAAAGGGAGATTATCCTAATGCCGAGTTCGTCTCCGAAAGGATTTTGTCCCTACCCTTATCTCCCCAAATGACAGTTGAAGAAGTCAAACAAGTAATTAACGCGGTAAAAAAGATTATTCAATACTATCAACGATAATAACAACTGTATTAAACCAACAATTTTTTAATTATTTTTCCTCAATAAAAAACAGTTGTTTTTCTCCTTTAAAATATAATATTTTTTTTCTTCAATTAAATTATCTATAAGAACTTTCATTTCTCTTAAACTAAGGGTGTAAAAATTCCATTGATCCTGATTAGGACGCAGATCAATAAGAATTAAATCCGCTCCGATCCCTTCGGGAAGAATATAGATTTTTTCTCTTTGAGAAAGATGGGGTGCAAGATTATTTTGGGTAGCGATAGAGTTTTCTCTCGGAATTGACTCTAGTAATAGCTTGATATCATTTACTCCTCTAGGTTGTTTATAAAAATCTTTTTTAAGTAAATTCTTTAAGGGAACTGGGAGGAAAAGCTGTTCAATAATTACCGCAATTAACAGCATAAAAGAAAGAATATTTATTATTTTTTGGGGCTTAGATGTCAATGAACTAATTCTTTTGAAAGCAAAAATTACTCCGATAATCATTAAACTAGCCAATTCTCCTGAAAAGTGATAATTAACTGTCCATCTATATGAATGAAGTTGATCTAAAAAACGGCTTAAAAATTGATAAGTAACGGGAATAAGAATCTCGGGATAGAAAAGAGGGAAAAATCCAAAAGCGGCAAAAGAAATAAAAATAGTTTTTATTTTAACAACCGGGGTCGCTACATTTCTTAATATTGTTAATGGTTCAATCAAATAATTAATGATTGCCTTATCTAATCTTTCGTTTTCTTTGACAAAACCTACATAACTAAATTCACCAAAAGAGGGCATCACCACCCAAATAATAAGAATCGACCAAAATAAGGAAATTATTAACGATAAAAATGCACTTCTCTTATTTCTCCCAAACAGCAACAAATAAAAACTGACAAAAGCAAGTAAAAAACCAGCCTGCTCTTTTACCAACAAGAATAAAAATAGAAAAAGAAAAAATAATTTTTTTTTATTTATAAAATAAAAATATACTATCCAGAGCAATAAGGGGGGTAAAAAAACAATTTCATGAAAATCATCAATAATAAATGATTGGATTCCAATAAATAATATATAAGAAAGAGAAATTACATATGAAACAAAAAATTTTTTTAAAACTTTTTGCGCTAATAAAAAAGCTGGAAGGATTCCACTGGCTAAGATTATCGATTGAGCAATTAGTAAATTTTTGACATCCGGTTTTAACCAGTAAAAAGGTACTAAAAATAATAAAATCGGTCGGAAACGATCGGCAGGATCCAAACGCCCTACAAAAGTACTATATGGTCTTTTTCCTTGACTATAAAGCCAAATAATCTGGTCGTATAATGCTAAATCACAACCTTGAGATTGAAAATTTTCATGTCTTTTGATCGACACAAAGGAGAATAGAATAGAAAAGCAAATAATTGTGAGAATTATTAAATATATCTTTTTTATCATTTTTATTAGCCAAGCCGCAGTTTTAACGCCTCTTTAAAATATTTAATCAGCATTTCTGCAAGTTTTGATTTACTTTCTCCGCCTAATCTTTTATAATAAAAAACCGGAACTTCACAACTTTTATAACCAATTAATTTGGCAAAATATACTAATCTTAAATGATAATCCCCATAACCATAATAGATTTTATTAAGTCCAAGTTTACCTAGTTTAACCCTGCTGATCGCGTAAAAACCACTGGTATTATCCCAAATCGGAAAACCTAGAATTCTTAATAAAAAATTAAAAACCAAACTGCCATATTGGCGCTTCCAATCCTCTCCGCCACCCCCTTTGATAAATCTAGATCCTACAATCAAATCATAATTTTTAAGTTTTGCTAGCATAGGAGGAATTTTTTCCGGCGGATGATTGCCGTCAGCATCCATACCAATGATAATTGAACCGGTAGCTTTTTTTACACCATAACCAATCGCTGTTCCCAAACCTCTTATTTTTTTTCTGATAAAAATTTTTATTCTTTTATCTTTTTTATATCTTTCTTTAAGCTTATAACCTGTTAAATCAGGACTGTTGTCATCAATGATAATAATTTCATAAATATATCGATTATTTAGTTTTTTAAAGACATTCTTTATTCTTTTAATTAATATAAAAATACTTTCAGTTTCATTATAAGTAGGAAGAATAATTGATACCAGAATTTTTGTTTTCATAAAATTTAATTTCTTTTATCTCCAAAACATTATATAATTAGTAAACAAAAATGTCACAACCCCAAATTATTAAACATCATAATAAAGTTAAAGCAATCATTATTAGGAAAAATATTAAAGTAGATAAAGTTGAATTTTTTACTCCCAAAGATTACCCTTTTCAAATAGGTTTTCACAATAGAAAAAAGAATACTGTGTTAAAACCCCATCTTCATCCCATCCATAATTTTTTTATAATCTCTTCGCAAGAAGTTCTTTATGTCTTAGAAGGAAAAATTCAAGTCGATCTTTATACCACCAAAAAACAACTTATTAAAAAAGTAATTCTTCAGGATGGCGACAGCATTCTTTTTGTTAGTGGCGGGCATGGGATAAAGTTTCTAGAAAAGTCTAAAGTCTTCGAGGTTAAACAAGGACCGTATGTTGGTGACGAATTAGCTAAAATATTTATATGATCCCCGTCAATCAACCGCTGATTGCTAAAAATGCTTCTAAATACGTTCTTGATTGCTTAAAAACCGGCTGGATTTCTTCGGCTGGTTCTTATATTGATAAATTTGAAAAACAATTCGCTGATTTTTGCGGTTGTAAATTTGCTGTTACCTGCACTAATGGCACCGCCGCCATTCACCTTGCATTAGAAACTTTAAATATCAAAGAGGATAACGAAGTAATCATTCCTACTTTCACGATGATCGCCACCGCCTTTGCAGTGATATATACTGGTGCCAAACCAGTTTTGGTTGACTGTGAATTAGATACCTATAATATAAATCCAGATCTAATTGAAAAAAAAATTACTGCAAAAACCAAAGCAATAATTCCTGTTCACTTATACGGTCACCCGGCTAATATGGATCCTATTCTTAAATTGGCTAAAAAACATCATTTGTTTATTATCGAAGATGCAGCTGAAATTCATGGAGGTAAATATAAAAATAAACCCGCCGGTTCTTTAGGTGATGTTGGTTGTTTTAGTTTTTATGCTAATAAAATTGTTACCACTGGTGAAGGTGGAATGATCGTTACTAATAACAAAAAAATTTACGAAAAAGCTAAAAGAATTAAAGATTTATGCCATTCACCAAAAAAACGTTTTTGGCATACAGACGTTGGTTATAACTATCGGATGACTAACTTACAGGCAGCTTTGGGTTTGGCCCAATTGGAAGAAGTAAATAAATATTTAAAAATAAAACGCTGGATGGCCAAGAAATATCAAGAAGGATTAGGAAATATTAAGGGTTTGGTATTACCTGGAGAAAAAGATTATGCTTTTTCTGTTTTTTGGATGTATGCGGTTTTGATTAAGGAAAAAGAATTTGGCATTAATGCCCAACAATTAAGAAAACGATTATATCAAGAAGGCATTGATACTAGAGATTTTTTTATTCCTATGCATAAACAACCTGTATTTAGAAAAATGAGGTTGTTTAAAAAAGAAAAATATTCTGTAGCTGATTATATTTATAAAAGAGGATTCTACTTACCTTCCGGACTAGCTTTAACTGATGCTCAAATTAATCAAGTTATTCAAGCAATCAAAAAGATTAAAAAATCTTTGTCTTAATCAACAAGGTTATCTTCTTTTAATTCTAATCATCTTATACTTAGTAGTAAGAATTTATCATCTTCCTCAGGTGGTTAATTTTTCCATGGATCAAGGATCAACGCTTTTGAAAATCTATGAGCTTTGGCAAACAAAAAAGTTAACATTGATAGGACCTGAATCTTCTTTAAAAACGATTAATGGACTTTCTTTTTTTCATGGCCCTTGGATATATTATTTTTTATTGCCTTTTATGTTAGTTGGCAATTGGAACCCTCTTTTTGGATCATATGCGTTTATAATTTTAAATCTATTAGCTTTAATTATTTTTTTTATAAGCATTAATAACCATTTTGGTAAAAAAATTGCCTTTATTTCTGCTCTTTTTTTTGTCTTTGATTTTAATTCTATCCGTTTTTCTCAATTTCTCTGGAACCCAAATTTTTTATTATTCACCTCCAGTTTACTAATATATTTTTGGTTGGAAGTTATTCGCAAACCAAGAGCCTTATATTTTCTATTAACAGGTTTAATTTTTGGTTTTAGTCTGGGCTCTCATTATCAAACAACTTTAATATTGTTTATTTTCTTCGGTTTTATGCTTTATAAAAAACTGTCTTTTAAATATTATCTTAGTGTTATAAGTGGACTATGTTTAGGCTTATCACCCCTCCTGCTTTTTGAGCTTAAACATAATTTTTATAACCTAAGAGTTATTTATTCAATTTTGACAACAGGAGCTCAAGAAAAAATTAATTGGCCTTTTCCTTTTTACTATTTTTTATCATTATTACCATTTCTTTTTTTATTTTTATCCCTGATTATCAATAAAATCTTTGTTAAAAAACAATATTTAGCAATTTTGCTCATTATTTATATCAGCTCTTCCCTTAATAAAGTCCTTCCCTTGGCTAAAAATGGTTTTACTATGCCTAAGGGTTGGAATTATTTGGGAATTAAAAAATCAGCTAAAATTATTTTAAAAGAAAATAAAAATAATTATAATATTGCTAATATTCTCTCTGGAGATACGAGAGATTATAGTCTGCGCTATCTTTTAACTATCTCTAATAATAATCCTCCTCTGGTTGTGGAAGCTTATCTCTGGTCTGACTTCCTCTTTGTCGTCTCCCGGGATAACCCTGAAACCACTCTTAGCAACCCTGTCTGGGAAATTAACTCCTTTTGTCCTTGTGAAGTAACTAAAAAATGGGAAATCCAAAATAATATTAATCTCTATCTTCTTGAAAAGGTTCTTGTTCTTCCAGAATAAAATAGAAAATCAAGTAATTAATCATTTACTATTTTTTCTGCCTCAATTACCATAATCATACCGAATAATTCAGGTAATATATTAAGGAAAGGTTTATCTAGTCTCCTTCTTGATATCCCGTAAAAGCTTTTTTCTTTAAAACCGCTAATTTTTAGGATTTCTTTAATAATTCCTCTTGTAAAAAATCTAATATGTGTCCATTCCCAGGGTTTATTATTTTCTCCTTCGGTCTTGGGAATTTCTCCTGTAAAAAACATCTGAAAACGATAGCGCCAATAAGCTAAATTAGGGGTGGACAAGATAACTCTACCTTTAGGTTTAAGAATCCGATAAACTTCCTTTAAGATATATGCGGGATCGAAAACATGTTCAATATTATCTCCCCAAAAAACTGTATCAAAAGAGTTATTTTTAAATGGTAATTTATTTTCTAATGATCCAACTATTCCTTTAATACCTCTTTTTTTGGCATCTAATAAAGCGGTTTTTGAAATATCAAAAGCAACAACATCACACTTAAATACCTTTTGGGCATACTCACCTACTATCGCATTACCACTCGCTAAATCAAGAAAAATTTCTTTATTTCTAAATAAATAAGGTAAGATTAAATTCCTCTCATATTGAAAAAAACTTTCATTAGGAATGCGTTCTAATCTTTTTTTCCATTCAAATTCATATTTATTTTTAATACTCTTAGTATTCATATTTAAAATATTTTAAAACTAAACTAAGACAAACTGACCTTCTTATACTGTTTTAAAATAAAATATAAAAAAATATAATTAAATAGAAAAATAACAATATTTGTTATTACCATCGCCATCGCCGCTCCTTTGGCCTGAAAAGTTAACAACCATCTCTGGTTTAATACAAAAAGCAAAAAAACTTGAATAAAAGAATCAATGGCAAAAATAATTGATTTATTAAGGGGATAGAATACACTATTAAGCGGGGTAATAGCAATTCTAAAGTAACTGGCAATAATTAAAATCTGTAAAACACCAATCGAAGCAGTATATTCTTTCCCTAAAAGGATAGGTAATAAGCTAGCTAACGGAAAAAGAACAATAAACAACAATAAAAAAAATAGCTGAACAACCATCACTTTTTTAATAAATACTTTAATATGATAAATCTCTGAAAATTCTGAAGCTCTGGTAGTTAAAACGCTTGCTAAAGCGGTTGCGAAAATATAAAAAGGTAAAATAAACTTATCGGCTGCTGAATAAATCCCTGTCTGAAAATCGGAAAGCTTAGCAGAAACCATAAAAATATTAAGATTTTCGCCGATCGCCGCCAAAATTACCGACACCGCCATCCATGAAGCAAAATTAAATAAGCTTTTAAATTCTTTTATATGAAAAGCCAGTTTAAATTTTAACTTAGTCCGACAAAAGAAAATCAGGCCCGCCGCAAAAGGCATGATAATATAAATTAAAATAAAATTTTTAAAATTCGGCCAAAAAAGAATAATTGGAATAATAACCAACAACTTTAGCAAATTGGCAATTATATAGATAAGCGTACTCTCCCAAAACCGCTTGCAAGCCTCAAAGTATGATCTTATTAAATCGTAAAAAATAAAAAGAAAGCAAAATAATACAACAGATCGGTTAACTGCCACGGAAAGAGGTGAATGAAATAATTTTTCAGAAATAATATCAATAAAAAAATAACCAAAAATGGCAATAAATAAGCTAATGGCAATTTTTGATAAAAATACTGTTTCAAATATTTTTGCGATTTTTTGGTTATCTCCCCTAGCTCGACTCTGAGAAATATCTTTAATCATGGCAAAGTTAAAACCAAAGTCGGCAAATTTAGACAGCATCGTCAATAAAGCAAAAGAAACGGAGAAAACGCCAAAGCCAGCTGGTCCCAAAGACCGAGAAACAATTACCATCAAAACCATACCAATTAATCCGGCAATGGAATTGCCGATAAAAACTAGGTAAGTATTTTTAGCGGTGCTGGTTTTGGCTAAAGCAATAATTTTATTTATTTTTTGTTTCATGAAAAAGTATTAATTTTATCATTAATATATTACTGCTGACAAAAAAACCTAAGGCGATTAAAATTAAACCAGTTGATTTAAATACTATCGGCTTGTATTGAGATGCCTCATTAAGAAATGTGTTTAATGGCCAAAGCTGATAGTAGGCTTGAACCGCCGTAGATAAACCAATCAAACTAAAAATAAACCACCAAAAAATAATAGTTTTAAGAACAATTTTTCCAAAATTTCTTGGCAGAATCAATGCTATCCCCAAAATTATAAACAACATATGAGAAACAATCGTTGGAAAAAAATACCTGCCTTGGAGACCGAAAGAAAAGCTATGTCCTTGTCTAAAAAAGTAATCCCAGCAAATTATCGAACAATAATAAATTAACCCCGATCCTAAAAGAAAAAATATTTTTAGATTGCTGATTGCCAAAATATTTTTTGCCTTGATTTTTTTGAAAAAATGAATTAAAAAACCAAGGACGGCAACAATTAATATTCTAGCCTGAACTCTTAAAACCCATCTGGGTAAGGTTACACCAAGCCAGTTAAAAACTCCCCAATACCAGGGAATTGTTTCTGTCACTGTATGTCTTAAATGCCAGTAAATGTATTGGAAAAAATTCTCTGCTAACAAAATTGGGCCACCGGAATTATATTCGGGAATTCTTATTTTTCCTTTAGTAATAAACAAAAATATTAAACCAACCAATCCAAGAATAAAAAAATTATTTTTTTTATTCTTCCCTTCTTTTATTAAAACCGAAAGACAAAAAGCAAATAAAATTATCGGCAAAGCAATAAATATCTGTCTTTTAGTATAAAAACCAATTATTAAACTTACAATTAAAATAAAGACCGTAAAAGCCCGGCTTTCCAAAAAAAGACGGGCTTTATTCAAAGAATTAAAAAATATTTTTAAACAGCTGTATAGTATTAAAGTAAAAATCAGGTTAAATAAATTATCGCTGTTTACTCCCGCGCTGACAAAAGAAAACATCGGCGTAAAACCAACTAAAAAAGTTAAAGCTATTCGCGGCAATTCATCTTTAAATATTTCTCTGGCGATAAAATAGGTAGTAATTAACGTCAGTATTGACAATAAAACAGAAATAATCCGGCCGGCAAAAACCCTGGTAATTAAATCCTTTTCAAAAAAAATTTTATAGCCGATGCCGGTTAAAAAATAATATACGGGGCCGTAGCGGGCGGCTTCCTGCTTTACCATCGTCTGCCTAGTCTCTTGCTTATTAAAAGCCTGTATTTGAGCTTCATACAAACCAATTTGGCTATCAGTATAAGAAAGCCTATATTCGGGATGATAAGTATATTTATTAATTCCCTGATTATCTCTTTTCGTGCCTAAAATTTCTGAAGAAAGATCAATCTCTTTGTTAACATCGTTTTCTTTTCCTTGAGGCATCCGTCCTTTTTCTTGCCCAAAGGCAGTTTGAGCAAAATGCTGTTCTTCATCGGGAAAATGCCAAATAGGAATAAATGCCAGCCATAATAGTTCCTTTAAAAAATAAACCAAAAATAAAAGCCAAATAATCTTCTTCATTTATCTTAATTTTACCAGGAAGTTAACTTTGTTTAAAGCAATGATATAATAAACAAAGTGATTAAAAAAATTCTTAATTTTCTGTTAATTTTTGCCATATTATTCAATTTTTTTTCTCTACTTTCCAGTAATAAAGAAGTCTACCAAAGAAAATTTATCACTTCTGAATTGGAAAATCTTTATAATCAATCTCAATTTGCTCCTAATCCTAATAACAGAATTAAAATTATTAATGACGATGATTTATATGCTTATGCTGGTTGGCATTATTTAAAAACAGGCAATTTAGAGCAAATAAATATCGAGCATCCGCCCTTGGGTAAATATTTTATCGGTTTATCGATTTTGCTTTTCCATAACCAAAATGTCGGTCAAATTTTTTGGGGCAGCTTATTTTTAATTCTGCTTTATCTATTGAGTTTAAAAATTACTCACAATTTTTCATTATCTTTAATAATAATCCTTATATTTTCCCGAGAAAGTTTATTTCAAGAACAATTAGTGTATTCTTTTTTAGACTTAACCCAGGGAGTATTTCTTTTAATTTTTTTATTAACCAGTTTAAACAATAAAAAATTGTTAAAAATCAATTTATTTATTCAAGGTCTTTCTTTGGGAGCAATTGCCAGTATAAAGTATCCAACGATCGCCTTAGTCGCTTTATTTACTCTAGCAATATATTATCTTTTCCAAAAAGAACCAAAAATAGCTCAAAAATTAACTTTTATTGTTATCACGACCATAATTCTTTTTCTTTTGACTTATTTACCATTTTTCTACCAAAATCATTCAATAAAATCTTTCTTCCAACTTCAATTGCAAGCTTTAAAAATACATCTATTTCATGTTGGGAATTATCCTAAAGGCCAAGTTTTTAATGTCTTGTTTTTTAACCGCTGGCTTTCTTGGTGGGGAAATAAAAGTTATGTCAAAACTGAATATTGGAATTTTTTGTGGCCAATTTTAACTGTTAATTTTTCCCTTAGCCTAATTAAACTTAAAAATAATTTATTAATTAAATTCTGGTCGGGATTTTATTTAATTTTTTTGTCTTTAAGACTCTTTTTCCCTAGATATCTGCTTTTACTCCTCCCTTTTTTCTATCTTGAGTTTTCTAACAATATTATTCTGCTTTATAATTATCTTAATAAACGCAATCCATTAAAAAATAAATTATGAGATTAATAACCAATCTTAAGCTCAAATCAAAGACTATAATTTTTCTTTTTTTCTTTATTTTTTTAATAATTGGCTTGTTTATTTTTCAGGACTACGGCCTATCTTGGGATGAAAAACTGCAAAGAGATATCGGTCTAACCAATATAAAATATATTTTTCGCAACAATCAATCTTTACTTAATTTTCAAGATAGGCATTATGGTCCGGCTTTTGAACTTGTTTTAATAAGTGCCGAAAAACTTATTAATCCTAAAGCTAATCTTGAAACCAAGGCTAATTATTATCTTAGGCATTTAATTACTTTTCTTTCTTTTTATTTAGGAGTAATTTTTTTCTATTTATTGCTAAAAAAAAGCTTTCGTAATTGGCGACTTGGTTTGCTTGGGGCTTTATTTTTAATTTTAAGTCCGCGGATTTTTAGCCATTCTTTTTATAATTCCAAAGACATACCATTTTTTTCCTTCTTTATTATAAGCATTTATACTTTAATTAAATATCTCGATAATAAAAAAGTTTCTAATGCTATTATTCATGGCATAATCTGTGGTTTTTTAATAGCCATTCGCATCTCAGGTATAATCGTTCCTCTCTTAACTCTAATTTTTTGTGCTGTTGACTTTTTTGTCTTTACAAAACTAAGAAATAAAAATAATTCTTTTTTAAGCCTGGGACATTATCTTTTTATTCTTATTGTGTCTACAATTATTTTTTGGCCTTTTCTATGGGCACATCCTCTTTTAAATTTTATTGAAGCTTTTAAAAAAATGACTTCTTTTCCTCTTAATGCTACGGCTCTTTATTTAGGAAAAGATTATCAATTTAGAAATTTACCTTGGCATTATATTCCTCTGTGGATAATTATTACCACGCCAATTTTATATTTTGTTTTCTTCATTTCAGGATTATTAACATCCATAAAACAATTTTTTTTAGGTCCGATTAAATTTTATCAACAGCAAAAACCATTTTTTATCTTGATTTGCTGGTTTTTTATTCCTATAACGATGGTAATCCTTTTCCGAACACCGGTATATGATGAATGGCGACATCTGTTTTTCGTTTACCCGGCTTTAATCGGTATTGCCATATATGGTTTTAATTCTATTTATCAAAAAATAGCAAAAAGGCATAAAATCTTGCCAATAATATATTTTTTTATTATCGGCTGTTGTTTGTTAAATATTTCCCTCTGGATGATAAAAAACCATCCTTTTCAAAATTTATATTTTAACAGATTAGCGGGAAAAAATATGTCCCAGATAAAAAATAAATTTGAACTTGATTATTGGGGATTGTCTTATCGCAAAGCTTTAGAATATATTCTAAAGCACGACCGAAATCAATTTATTAAAATTTATGTCAATACTGTGGCCGGGGAATATACTTCTCTTATCTTCCCCGAAAGCCTTAGAAAAAGATTAATTTATGTGGATAATCCTAATAAAGCCAAGTATTTTATTGGTAATTACCGCTGGCATAAAGAAGATTATCCTTATAAAGAAGAATATTATTCTTTAAAAATAGACAATGCTAAAATTGTGGTAATATATAAGTTATGAAATCTATCTTAATAACCGGCGGCGCAGGTTTTATCGGCTCACATTTATGTGAAGAGTTCATAAAACAACAATATGGGGTGATTTGCGTTGATAATTTAATAACCGGTAAAAAAGAAAATATCAGTCATCTTTTAACTAATCCCAACTTCCAATTTATTAATGCCGATGTTTCTCACCCATCAATTATTAAAAAATTATCATTACCCATTACCCATGTTCTCCATTTTGCCAGCCCGGCCGGGCCAAACCCTCATTCTCCCAAATCCTATCTTAAATTTCCTATCGAAACATATTTAGTTAATTCCATCGGCACTCACTATCTTTTGCAATTGGCCCAAAAAACAAAGGCTGAATTTTTATTTGCCTCCACCTCTGAAGTCTACGGTAACCCCCTTGAACACCCTCAAAAAGAAACCTATTTTGGTAATGTTAATCCGCTTGGCCCCCGTGCCTGCTACGATGAATCCAAAAGATTTGGGGAAATGGTTACTCTAACTTATGGCCAAAAATATCAATTAAAGACTAAAATTATCCGTATTTTTAATACTTATGGTCCAAGAATGAATCCTGATGATGGCCGTGTTATTCCTCAATTTATTATCCAAGCACTGTATAATCGTCCCATAACAATTTATGGTAAAGGTGAACAAACAAGAAGTTTCTGTTATGTCAATGATTTAGTCAACGGCATTATTTTAATTAGCCAAAAAGCTAAACCTTATCAGGTCTATAATCTAGGTAATGATCAGGAAATCAATATTATTTATCTTGCCAAAGCTGTTATAAAACTAACAAATTCTAACTCTCAGTTAGTTTTCAAAAAGTTACCCGTAGACGATCCGGAAAAAAGAAAACCAAGCTTGGAAAAAATTAATAAAGAATTGGGGTGGAAACCAACTACCAATCTCGAAGATGGTTTAATTAATACAATTAATTGGTTTAAACAAAATTTAACTAAATTATCATGTTAATTCTTCCACGTCAATCTAAATATGGTTGGATTCCTGACCTTCCTGATCAACGTGACTTTTCTTATATTCGTTTGGCTGTTACTATCCCCAAGTTACCAACCCAAATTAACCTAAGATTTCAATGTACACCAATTGAAAATCAAAGTACTTTAGGTAGCTGCACCGCTCAAGCGTTAGTTGGTAATTTAGAATTTTTGAAATTAAAAACACTTAAGAAAACAATTAATTTTAGCCGTCTTTTTCTTTATTATAATGAAAGATTAATTCGCCACACTGAACAAATTGACAGCGGTGCTTCCTTAAGAGACGGTATAAAAACCTTAGTTAAATTAGGTGATTGCTTAGAAAAATTTTGGCCTTATCTTATTAAGAAATTTGCTTTAAAACCGCCAAAAAAAGCTTATCAAAACGCCAAAAATTTCCAGATCTTAAGTTATTACCGTCTTCATACTTTGGTAGAAATGAAACATACTTTAAGTCTTGGTTATCCATTTGTTTTTGGTTTTGCCGTTTATGCCAGTTTTGAGTCTAAAAAAGTTAAAAAAACCGGAATAATTCCCTTGCCAAAAATTGGTGAAAGATTATTAGGCGGCCATGCGGTTGTGGCTGTCGGCTATAATGACCAAAACAAACGCTTTATTGTTAGAAACAGCTGGGGTAAAAATTGGGGCGATGATGGCTATTGTTATATGCCCTATGAGTATATCGCTAACTCTCAACTGGCAGCTGATTTTTGGACAATAAGAGATATGGAATAACTTAATCCGTCCCGACAATTAATACTTCAATCGCATCAAATTTTTGGCTTGCTTTGGTTATTTTTTTATAGGCATTATAACTTTGAAGAAATCCTTGATCATTTTTATCTAAAGAATTAACCATTACTACTCCCAAATCTGGTTTATCTTTTATTGGTCTTGGATAAAGCCAATCCCAATATAAATTATCCGCATAAGAATATAATGGCTCTCTGCCATAAAACCAAAAAAGATAGCGGTAGCCACCATAAGCATAACAAGTCCCAATTGAGTCAAGATAAAATTCTTTGCTGTCAATTTTAGCTAAAGCATATTTAATGGCTTTTTCTTTAACTGCCAAGCCGTTCGGGTTTTTAATGGCAAAGAAGGTTTTAAGATTCACGCTAATAAATACTATAAAAAAAACAATCACTAGTAGTTTGGTTTTTTTCCATAAAAAATCAAAAAAATATCCAGCTATTAAGCAAAAGGCAGGAAAAAATATGGCAAAAAACCATTCATGCAAATAACCTGGTAAAAGTAAACCATATAATAATAAGCCAAATACCATTACTAATATATGCCATCCTAAAATCTGAACACCAACATTTTGCTTATTTTTCCAAAATTCACTTAAAAAATATCCTATTATGCCTACACTGAAAAATAATAAAATTACCGATATTTGTTTTCTGTCTTGAACGAAAGCAATGCAAGGAAGGATTTGACTACTAAGATCCGGTTTTCCCGAAAGAAAAAAAATTCTTGATAAGGCTTGAGGAATTAAAATTATCCTAGAAATAAGATTATTTATAGAATTATAAAAACCTAAATTCATCGTTTTAGAAAAGGAAAAAAACTCAGGTAACCTTTTAAATAAAATAAAGTTGTGTCTAAATTCAAAAAATACAAGAGGTAAAAAGGAAAATAACCAAATTATCAAACCTTTCCCCAATAAACGAAGTTTATTTATTTTTTTAGGAAACAGATTAAACCCAAAAAATAAAATGCTTAATAAAACCAAGGAAAAAGCACTCCCTTCGCTATGGGTTCCTAAAATAAGGGCCAACGCTAAAAGATAAATCCATTTTACTTTTCCTTGTTTAAGCTGATATAAAGAATAATAGCTAAGCAAAGCCGCCAACAAACTAAAAGTCAAAGTATTATACGTACGGTTATAAATAATTATTAAGCAGGAAAAAACATAAATAATTGTGGCAAAAACAGCAATTCTTTTAGAAGTAAAAATTTTCTTGCCAATTAAATAAAGTAAAACCGTTGTCCCTACTCCAACTAAAGAACAAAAAATTGCCTCGCCTAGGGGATTAAACCTAACTAAAAACATAATTAAGGCTGTTAGGTAATAGAAAAGCGGTCCTGTGTGTAGTCCGCCCGGAATGTCTGGACCTAAAAGAATTAGTCGATGATCAATAATGATTCTCTTTGCCAATAAATTAGCAGTGCTTTCATCAACCATAAAAAAGAACCACTCTTTAAGTTGATAAAAACGGAGAAAAAAAGCAATTAATATTAAAGCTAACAAAAAAATTTTATTTTTTTTCACCTTTTGTTTCTTTAGTATATAATACTTACAAGTATTATTAAATAATAAACTTAAAGTTAATATTGAAAAATATAAGAAGCCTTTCAATTTTTTTTCCTTGCTACAACGATGCCGGTACCATTGCCAGCATAGTTATTTTAGCTGACCAAATTGCCAAAAACATAACCAGTAACTATGAAATTATTGTTGTTAATGATGCCAGTTTCGATAGCAGCAAAGAAATTCTCGATCTTCTAAAAAAAAATTTTAAAAGATTAAAAGTAATCACTCATCATAAAAACAAGGGCTACGGAGGCACTCTGAAGACCGGTTTTAAATATGCCCAAAAAGAATGGATTTTTTATACTGACGGTGATTTTCAATACGATGTTCGGGAATTAATGAAATTTGCCCAGGTAGTTGATAAAAAAACTCAATTAATTCAGGGGTATAAAATTAAACGCCACGATCCTTGGTATCGCATAGTAATTGGCAATATATATAATTTTCTAGTTAAAATTATGTTTAACTTACCTTATAAAGATATTGATTGCGATTTTCGCTTAATTAAAAAAGAGGTGTTTAAAAAAATAAAACTAGAATCAAATAGTGGAACAATCTGTGTCGAAATGATGTTAAAGTTTAAGCAAAACAATATTAGATATAAGGAAATTCCTGTCCATCATTATGTTAGATCATATGAAACATCCCAATTTTTTAATTTTAAAAGAATATTTAATACCGGAGTTGCATTATTTAAATTATACTGGAATTTCTTAACACACAGCCAACTATGAATCTAGGTATGTATTCCCAATTAACAAAAATCGAAGATAATCATTGGTGGTTTATCTCACGTCGAAAATTAATAGAAAATTTATTGCCACCATATCTTCGTTTTAAAAACGGAAGAGCTTTAGATATAGGGTGTGGCACTGGCGGAAATTTAAAATTACTTAGGAAATATTGTCCCAGGGTTGTAGGTATTGATATATCAAAATTTGCAATTAAATTAGCAAAGAAAAAATTTCCAAAATATCATTTTAAATTAGGAGATGCAAACAAATTAACAAAAATATTTTCTAAAAAAAGTTTTGATCTGATTACCATATTCAATGTCTTATACCATCGATGGATCATAAATGAACAAAATATTTTAGAACAAATAAATACTCTTTTAAAACCAGGTGGTTATTTAGTAATAACTGAACCAGCCTTTGATTTTCTTAAACGTGAACATGATATTATTGGTATGGGAAAATGCCGTTATAATTTGCCTTACTTTGAAAAAAAATTAAGAAAAATTGGTTTCAAAATAATTACTAGTACCTATTTTAATAGCATAAGCTTTTTGCCTGCATTTATTATTGCTTTTTATGATCGTTTCTCAATTAACAAAACAATAGTTTTAAAAAATGAAGAGCCAGCTGAGTTACAAATACCACCTATACTTCTTAACAAATTTTTATTAAAATTAATGAATATAGAAACAAAAATTATTAAATTAGTTGGTAAAATGCCTTTTGGAGTTAGTTTGTTAATTATCGCCCAAAAACCCAGAGGTAAAAAAATAATATGAAAATTGTCGTTACTGGCGGAGCAGGCTTTATCGGCTCCCATATCGCCAGAAGATTAGTTAATGACGGTCACCAAGTTATTATTGTTGATAATTTATCTGAAGGAAAAGTTGAAAATTTCGCTGATATTAAAACCAAAGTCCAATTTTTTAAAAAAGATATTCTTAATCTCTCTTCTTTAAATAATATTTTTAAAGATGTAAATTATGTTTTTCATGAAGCAGCTTTAAGAAGCGTTTTAAGGTCAGTCGAAAATCCCCTAGAAACTAATAAAGTAAATATCCAAGGGACCTTAAATGTCTTACTAGCAGCCCGGGATAATAAAGTTAAAAGAGTAATTTTTGCTTCTTCTTCCTCAATTTATGGTGATCAAACCCAATTAAAATTATCAGAAAATTTAAAACCCAATCCCCTTTCTCCATATGGCTTAAGTAAATTGGCCGGAGAAATATACCTTAAGCAATTTGCTCAACTTTATGGACTGGAAACAATTTCTTTGCGTTATTTTAATGTATTTGGACCATATCAAGATCCTAAAAATGAATATGCCAATGTTATTCCTATCTTTATTACCAAAGTGTTAAAAGACAAACAGCCGATAATTCACTGGGATGGTGAACAATCACGTGATTTTACCTATATTGATAATGTTGTTGATGCAAATATCTTAGCAATGAAAATTAAAAAAACTAAAGGCGAGGCAATTAATATCTGCGATGGTAAAACCTTTAGCATTAACCAAATGTTTAGCCTGCTTAATCAATTGTTGGGGAAAAAGATAAAAGCCAGCTACGGCCCGTGCCGGCCAGGCGATCCTCGCTGTACCCTGGGTGATCCTAATTTGGCTAAAAATTTATTAGGGTATAAAACAAAAATACCTTTTAAACAGGGTCTTAAACACACCATTGACTGGTTTAAAAAATATTAAACATTTTCCTTCTGCGGTTAAAAATAATGCCTAACAAGCAAAATCATCAAAAAAGAATTGTCTTTATATTTAAAAAAAAGAATATTTATTCTTTTGAAAAAAATGGTCCTACTGAATTTTTATATGGGCTTGATTTTGTTCAAAAAAAAATTACCGCTGTTAGTTTTTTTGCCAACCAATATCAATTTAAACATCTTCCTTTTATGCTCTTGGAAAAATTTATCGCTTGCCAAACCAATTTAGGTATTTATTTTCAAGCCTATCTTAACAATAAAAAAAACTTTATGGAAAATGACTTGCTCTTCGCCATTAATGACGGCGCTGGTTTTGGTCTGCTATTTTTTAAATATTTTGGCAAATTAAACAATAAAATTATTATTCTAGTTCAAGGCTTACATGATCGTCAACAAAAATATCATCATAATATTTTTTTTCATTACTTTCATAAAAAATTACTAAATCAAGCAGAAATTATTTTAACCCTATCGGTTTTTGAAAAAGAATTATTAATCAAACTTTATCAGCTTAATCCTCAGAAAGTCCAAGTTTTATATTTCGGCGCCGACTTAAATTTTTGGAACATAAAGAATTTAAAAAAAGAAGGTGTAGGTGATTATGTTATTACTGCCGGAAACGATATGCATCGAGACTACAACTTATTAATCAATGGCTATAATTTAAACATTCCCCTAAAATTAATTACTAGAGTTCTGAATAAAGAACAGCTTAAGAAAATCAATAATAATCTCCTATTTGAATACTATCAGGAAATAAACAATATTCTACTAAGGCAATTATTTTATCAAGCTAAATTCGCTATCATTCCCCAAACTACTACCTCTGCTACTTCTGGCCTAAGCACCACACTCCAACTTTTAGCTTTGGGAAAACCAGTTTTAATTGCCGATGCACCTGCTTTAAAAGAATTGTTTCAAGACTATCAACATGTCCTCTACTATCAAACAGCTAATTTAAGTTCTTTTCAAGAAAAAATCTATGAATTAAATAATAATAAAAAGTTAAGGGAACGGCTTAGTAATAATGGCAAAAAACTTATTGAGGAAAAATTTAATTCTAAGAATATGGGGAAAAATATACTAAAGATTATTAAGCCGCTTATAGATATTTAAAGTTTGCTTGGCAGTTTTTTCCCAAGAAAAATACCGCACTCTTTGCAATCCCTTGTTTATATATTTATTCCTTATCGATTTATTTAATGACTTATTCAGTGCTTGAACAATATCTTCTTTAGATTCTGGATTAAAATATAGAATTGAATCCTTACCAACCTCAGGAAAAGCTGATCGATTGGAAGCTAAAACTAATGTCCCGCAAGCCATAGCTTCAAGCAAAGGAATCCCGAATCCTTCGTATAAAGACGGATAAATAAAAGCATGGGCACAATTGTAAAACAAAACCAAGTCTTGATCAGCCACATAGCCAAAATTATAAATTTTATTACTTAATCCTAATTTGCTAAAAAACGATATTTCTTTTTGGGTGAATTTATCTCCTCCAACTGCAATAATGCTAAAATCATTACTTCTCTGCCAATTGCTATAGGCTTCAATCATTTTTAAAAAATTCTTATAACGACCCCTAGGTCCTAAGTATAAAAAATATGGGTTTTTAATTTTATATTTGCTTAAAAATTTATCCTTCAATATTTTATTAGTAATTGGCTTGAATATTTGATTAACGCCGGGATAAATAACATGAATTTTTTCTTCATCAAGTTGGTAATATGTCAATAAATCTTTTTTAGTATTTTGGGATATGCATATTATTAAATTTGCCGATTCAATTGCTTCCTTTTTGTTTTGTCTAAATATCTTATTTTTTCTCCCGGTAAAAAATTGAGGGTACTTTTCATAGATTAGATCATACACAGTAATAACTTGCGGAATATTGGTATTTGGATGTCGAGTATAATAAGTTGAGTGAAAAATATCTCCGTTGGTTGACAACCAATATTTATTGTTTATTAATTGATTTATCGGATTTAACAGTGGTTTAAAAATTGTTTTTGGAAAAGAAATAGGAATTTCATTTATGGTAGATATTTTTATCCCCTCATAACTAGCTGCTGGTAATTCTATCCCTGAGCGAATTACAAATTCAATTTCAATTTTTTTATCTAGTTTTTTTAAGTATGGTAAAATTCCTAAAAAATAACGATTAACACCACCAGTTTTTTTTAAGTTAAAACTAATTCCGTCAATAAGAATTTTCATATACTTATTTAGGCATTAAAAGCTTTTTCTTTCCTATTGTTAAAATTGTATTAATCGATAAGCTAGATAAAATCCTTAGCATTTGCCAATATAGACTTGGTTTTTTAAGATAAGTCATATATTTCATGAAAAAATGAAGATATTCAATAATTTGTTTCATTCTAATTTGGTCTGATCTTCTTACTACTGCAGCAAAATCTTTTGCGCACCATTTAAGAAGCAAAAAAAAGTAAAGCTGAAAGTTCAATCGTAATTTTCTAGATTTAAACACCTTTAAACATTTTTTGCAAAGGTCCTGCTGAGCACTAAAATAACCAGCTAAGTCAGTACTAGTCAACGAAATTGAACCTTGATGAATTCTATAGAGAATTAATGGCGAATCGATAAAAACAATTTTTTCTCTTAAACCCGCTTGAATAACTAACCAATTATCAGCATAAGGATAATAAACATTTCCTGGTAAATCTTTATAACCAGCAGAAATACCATTACCAAGCTTAATCATTCCTCCAATACGGCTAAGATATTGTTTTTCAAAAATTCCATAACAACCTTGAGTTTTTATTGATCTTGATAAATATTTCTTTAAATATTCACTACCTGTAAATAACTCGCTTTTAATTTTTAATTGCTTTTTTCTCTGCAAAATATTATTTCCCGTCTTATAGGAAGTAAAAATACAACTAGGAAAATTATATTTTATTATTGAATTATAAACTGCTTCTAAAAATTGAGGGTTGTATAAATCATCGTCGGCTAGCCAGGTAAAATATCGACCTTTGCTTAAGCTAAGCATATAGTTCATATTTCTACGTTCTCCTAAATTTTCTGGTTGATTGATAAATTTAACTCTTGAATCAAGTATTTTTAAGGAACTATTCGATATTTTCCTTTTGGGATTATCATTGGAAACTAAAACCTCAAAATCTTTATAATTTTGCCTTATGATAGATTTAAGAGTTTCTTTTAATAATGTATTCCTATCAAAACTGGTAACACCAATAGAAAAGAAGGGGCTGGTTTTTTTCATTTATTTATTCCCGAAAGAAGCTGTATTGTTTCCTTAATGACTTTTTCTAAATTACCTTTAAACCTGAAACCTGTTTTTATAAATTTTTGATTACTAACTGTATAGCTTAACTGATTCATTGTTCTAGTTTTAACTAAAAGAACTTTAAGGTCAGGCTTATATTTCCTGATTAAAGTAATAATGTCGCTTACAGTAGAATTAACAGTGACAATATTATAAATCTGATTATCAAAAATATTTTTCTTTAATATATATAAAAAGGCAGCAATATCGTCATTTAAATCAAGATATGGCCGTTTTTGGTTTAAGGCAGTTTGCCAAACTGTAATCGGTTCTCCTAAAACTGCTTGCCAAATAAATTTATTAACTGCCGTATGAAAACGCATTCCTATGCTTACTCCGAAAATCGTTCCTAATCGGCATATAATATAATTTAATTTATTTTTTTTACCAAAATCCTCAATAAATTCTTCTGCTTTTAATTTGCTAGAAGCATATGGATTTTGAGGCTTAAGAAACTTTTTAGGACACTTTTCATCAACTACTCCTTCTTGAACTCCATATACACTTGTAGTTGAGGGAAATATCAATTTTGATTTGTTTTTTAGACATGCTTTTACTACTTTAATTGTTCCATAAAAATTAACCTTGTTTACCAATTTTTCTTTATTAAAACTTAAGGTTGCATCGGTTATTGCCGCTAAATGAATAACCACATCTATTCCTCTAAAAAGGTTTTCCAGATTAGCCTGACATATATCTTCATTTAAAAAAATATATTTTATTTTCTTCGGCAGATTAAATAAAGAAGAATATCTTTGAGTACTAAGATTATCAACTAATCTTACTTCTTCGAATTGACCATTTTTTAAAGAATGTATTAATTTAGAACCTATATGACCCAAAGCTCCTGTAATTAATAGTTTCATTTCGTTATTTAAAATAATATTTTAAACATTTTTGGTAATATTTTCTTGTTTTTATTAAACCCTCTTCTAAACTAACTTGGGGATACCAACCTAATATTCTTTTAATCTTTTCGTTACTGATAACTGCATCACCTACCTCTATTGCTTTCCGCCCTCTAGGCCATCTAATAAACTTCACTTTGCAGGAGCCGACATATTTACTGATCATTTGGGCTATTTTAGCCACACTATAATGTTCATCTCCTGTGGCAAAAAGAACTTCGTCATTAACTTTTTTATTCTGTGCAGCCATAATAAGCGCTTTTATACAATCATCTACATAAATTAAGTTTCTTAGCTGTTTTCCGTCACCAAAAATAGTAATATCTTTCTTTTGTAAAACTAATCCAATAAAATAATTAACAAAAGTAACTTCGCTGTTATTAATACATGCTCGGGGACCAAAAACATTGGGAAGCCTTATCACAACAACAGGAATGGAATAAGTTTTACCATATATCAGAACATATTTTTCTGCAGCGCTTTTATTAGCAGAATAAATATCGGTAGTAAATTCAGGATGTAGTTCGTCAGCTGGCTTATAGAGAAGCTTTCCAAGTTGAGTTGTAGTCCCAAGCTGGATAAATCTAATTTCAGGATTAAAACGTCTAACTGCTTCTAAGAGATTAATTACTCCCCTATTATTAACATCTAAATCTAGTAAAGGTTTTCTCATAGAAAATGGATGTGAGGAAGAAGCAGCGCAATTAAAGATAATATCTTTATCAGAAATATTAGCAATAATTTCTTGATAGTTTAAAATATTTCCTTTTACTATTTTTATAGAATTTTTAATATCATGAATGTTATATATATTACCCCCGGAATTTAGGTTTAAATTATCAAAAATAGTTATTTTAGCGCCTAACCTTAAACATTTATGAGCTAAATTACTACCAATAAAACCTAAACCACCAGTAATCAGAATTTTTTTTCCTTTTAAACTATTTAGCTTGTATTCAACCCTACCCTTAGATTTTCCTTGCCGGAGATCTGTTTTCATTTATTTAAATTCCAACTTTTATAATATTTTTTATTTAACAACAATACTAGTTTATTAAATAAATTCTTGTATTTATTATAGTCCTGTTCGCATCGCTTAATTCTGGAAAAATATTTACGTGGTAAGCGAGTATATAAGGCATAGGTACGGCGTAAGTTACTGATTTCGCCAGCAGTCATTGGTTGGTTTTTTAAGACAGATTTATCGGTAAATGTTTTGGTTTTTTCTTTTCCAGTCATATAACCATTTTTAAGACAATATTCTCTTAATGGTGTTCCTTTAAAAGGATAAAATACCGACATGATAGATATATCAACTTTACATGCCCTTATTAAATTAATTGTTGCAAAAACTTCTTGACGCGTTTCCGTTGGAAAACCCACCATAGTATAAGCCGTAGAACGTATTTTGTATTTACGAATAATTTTAAAAGCATTCTTAATTTGTTCAAGCGTCATATAGCGATGACAAATATTATGTAAAATTCTTTCACTGCCTGATTCCACACCGAGAGATAATTGTACCGGAATGCCCATGCTGGCTATTAATTTAATTTTATCTTCTGTTACTAATTCCGGTCGACCCTGAATCATTAATGGCAATTTAATCTTACTGCCATACCATTGACAAAAAATCTTTAATTTATTCATGGGAACGGCTAAAAAATTTTCATCTTGCAACTGCAACATTTGTGTTCCAAGGTCAACTTGTTTTTTAATTGCTTTTTTAAGATTCGCTAAAGGTCGAACCCGCATAAATCTACCTAAACCTTGATAAATATTTTTAAAACCAGAATTAACACAATAAGTACAATTGTAAGGACAGCCTCTGGATAACTCTACCTGACCGCGATGATACATTTTCCCATCGAAAGGACTTAAAAAATGTTTTTTGTCAAAAAAACTATAGTCAAGAGGAGTATTCCAAAGTTCTTTTCCATCTAAAAGTGGCCGTAAAGGATTTTTTTTGATTTTGTTGCCTTGTTTAACCCACAAATTCTTAACACTGCTAAAATCTTTTCTTTTTTTAAATTTATGCAAAAATTCTTTCCATGCCTTTTCTCCTTCGCCGATACATAAAACATCAATTTGAGGATTTTTAATTACTTCTTCCGGAGCCACCGTTGCATGTACTCCCCCAATAATCACCACTGGTTTTGGTTTAAGTTTGGGTATTTTTTTAAAAAAATCGCAGAAAAGTTCATATTCTAAAGAATTAGCGCTCACCGCTATAATATCTGGTTTGAAAGTTAAAAGCTTCCTGTTAAAATCTCTCTGTAAATAATTATAAGGAAGCAATTTAAGGAAATTTTTTCTGTTTACAAACTTAAATTCGCCTGTACGCTCACGTTCTTCACCAGCAGAACTTGGTTTTTGATAAAATGATGTTTCAAAATAATCAACTTTAAAACCGCATTGTTTAGCAAACGTTGATAAAATCCCAATTGCTATTGGCATATATCCCTCATTACTACTGTTAGGAAATAACAACAAAACTTTTTGATCCATTGGCATTTTTCTATCTCTTTCTTAGCTTCTGCTTTATGGCTTTTACCAAAATCATCAAGTTACGATTACCTTTCCAATGATAATAGGAAATTTCTTGTTCCTTAAATTTAAGGCGTTTAAGAATAGCACGAATCTTGGGAATCGTATAACAGTTTTTATGAAATTGACCGAGGCTGTTTTGCGGACCAAAGATACTGGCCGTCAAATAACCCCAACGACTTTTATTAGAATAGGAATATTGGCCAAACCAATGTTTCTTAGCAATCGCTTGGGGATCATTTCTAAAAAAGTCCTTCCACTCATCTTTTGCTTTAAGCCATAATTTAACCGTATCCTCAAAATCGGGAACAGAAAAAACAAAAAGTCCACCTGGTTTAAGAACTCGTTTTATTTCAAAAAAGATTAGGTGTTCTTCTAAAAAAGAAAGATGTTCCAAAAGTGAATCGGCGCGTACTTCAACTACACTACTATTAGGAAAAGGAAGGTTGAAAATATCATATTGATAGATTTTTATTCCTCGAGGGAATTTAGTTTTAGGATAACGTTTTTGAAGTTTTTCTAGGTTATCCAAGTCGATATTAATATAACCTGCTAATGGTCTGCTGGCACAACCTAAGTTTAGTTTAATTTCTTCTTTTTTTTTACAATCTTTCATTTTTATTTAAGTCTATTAGGGCTTTAATAGTTAATTCAATGCCTCTTTCTAAAAAAACATTTGGTTTCCATCCTGTCATCTTACTAAAAAGTGTTGTATCAGCGATAAAATTACGCCTGTCAAACGGTTCAAGTTTAATATTATTATTCACACCAAGTTTTACTTTTTTACCACTAAGCCTTTTCACTTTCTGAGCAATTAATTTCCAAACATCAACAATTTTATTTCCTTCACCACTGCCGATAATATAAAAATTATCATCTCTCAATAAACAATCACTTGATCCAGCAATCAAAAAGGCATTAATAACATCATCGATATATATATAATCACGAATACACTCTTTGTTGGTAAAAAGCGTTAAATGCTGGCTATTCAATGCTTGAATAATGGCCTTATTGATTATAACATTGGCAACTGCATGTGGATTTACCGACGGACCATAAACATTTGCCAAACGTAATATTACTGATTTAATACCAAATTTTTGGGCATAAATATGCAAATAATTTTCTGCCACCAGCTTATGCACTGACCAAAGAGAAGTTGGGTTAGATGGTATTATTTCACTAATTGGTAACTTATTAACTAAGCCAAAAATATTGGCCGAACTCGAAAATATAATCTTAGGACGATATTTTTTGTTTTTGCATAGTTCAAGAAGATAAATAACTGCAAAAGCATTTACCTGATAGTCGTGTAGGACATTAAAATTTACTCTGTTATATTCCAACGCTGCTAAATGAAATAAATAATCAACTCCCGGTAAAACTGATTCCCAGGTTTTTTGTAAGGAAATATCACCTTTTATTATATAAATCTCTGCTTTAGGATTTTTTGGCAACCAATAATTTTTAGGTAATTTATCTAAAATAATGATCTTGCATTTGATCTTGGCCAGCGCTTGGGTTAATGTGGAACCAATATATCCCCGCCCCCCACTAATTAATATTGTCTTTCCAAGATAACTATCAGTAATTTTTGCTGACATTACTTCCCCTTTAACCAATCGTACCCAATTTTTGGATCATCATGGGTAATTTTATACTCATCTTTAGTATCATATTCCTTATCCATAAGGTATATTATATGTGCTGGGCCTTTAATTATTTTATAACCATGTGCTACCCCAGGAGGAATTTTAACTATTTTCCGTCCACTCTTTCCTCTTAACAATATTTCTATTAATTTTCCATTAGTTATCGATTCATTACGCGTATCATATAGTACCAATTTAATCTCACCACTAACAACATAGATAAAATCTGTTTGTTTTTTATGTAAATGCCAAGCCTTAATAACTCCTGTTTTAACTAAAGAATGACTTAATTGACCAAATCTTAATTGTCTAAAAAATGGGTCTGATTGACGAATCAGTTCACAGAAAAAACCTCTTTTATCTTTATGAATAATTAGTTTTTTAATCTCAACTCCCGAAATTTTCATTCTGTTTTTACTTTAGGAAAATAAGTAATAAATGTACCACCTTTTTTACGATAATTTCCTTCTTTAGCAAAAATTTCTTTTTTATGATTCCAGGCTAAAAGCAAGGCATACGCGGGTTGATCTTTTATAAATTGCTTATAGGATTTTATAGGAATATGCATTCCCGGAGAAAACTTACCAATTTTAGTAGGAGTATTATCGGAAATATAATCAATTAAATCCCGACCGATCTTTGCATAATTAAGAAGGGTTGTACTTTTAGAAGTGGCACCATAACCCACAATTCTATATCCTTTTTGTTTGATTGTTGATAATAAAGTTTTTAAATCTTTGCATATTTTATTAACCTTATTCTTAAAATCTAAATATCCCTCAATTTTATCTAATTTCATCTGTTTTTCTTTATTTAACCATTTTTTTAATTCTATCTTCTGTTTTCCCCGCCTGCAACGCTTTGAGCGTAGCGATTGCGGGCAGGTGCCTGCTATCTTCTGAATATAGTATCTCATTGATCCCCCATGAACTTCCTGGTGTTTCATATCTACTAATTGTAATCCGTGTCTTCTGGCTAAATTATTTATAGATAATCCAGAAAAATAATAAACATGCTCATCATAAACTTGATCAAAAGATGATTTTTTAATAATGTCATAAATGTAAGGTTCTTCAAAAAAAAGAATTCCATCTTGTTTTAATAAAATATTTATTCCTCTAAAAACAGAGTTAATATCTTCAATATGACAAAAAACATTAGCTCCGCAGATAATATCTGCTGTTCCTTTTTTTTCAACAATATCTTTCGCTACTTGCTCGTTAAAAAATTTACTCAAAACTTGAACGCCATTTCTTTTTGCTAATTGAGCCACATTCTGTGACGGCTCAATCCCCAAATGATTTATTTTCCGGAACGCAATATGTTTTAGCATTATCCCATCATTGCAGCCAAGCTCTACAATAAAAGGGTTTTTTTTATTCTTAAGTCTATTTATTATCTCCTCAGCAATCTCTTTAAAATGACTTACCATAATTTGAGAGGTAGAAGAAATAAATTGGTATTCTTTATGAAACATCTTTTCTGGTTTAACTGTTTTCTTAAGCTGAACCATAAAACACATCGGACAAAAAGCAAGGGAGAGATTATAAAAAAATTCTTTAGAGTTAGGATTGCTTATAAACCCGTTAGCAAGCGGCATTTTCCCAAAATTGATAATTATTGTGGTTGCTTGACCACAGATTTTACATTTATTCATTGCTCTTATTTTATCACGCAGTCTTTAATCTGTCTTATAGGAAATCTTTAATTACCGAAGTGATTCTTTTTATTTCTTTTAGCATTAGTTCGGGGTAGATTGGTAAAGACAATATTTCCTTGGAAATTTTTTCCGTTATCTTTAATGAACCTATTATTTTGACCCTATTTTTATAAGTTGGTTGAAGATGTATAGGAACAGGATAATGAATTAGGGGATAAATATCATTTCTCTCAAGAAACTTTTTTAGATTGTCTCTCTGTTTTAAACGCACTACATAAAGATGATGTACCGAATTAGTTTCTGTTCTTTTATCTGGTAAAACTAAATCAGTCTTTTCTAATTCATTATCATAAATTGTTGCCAATGCCACTCGTTTGTTATTATCTTCATCTAAAAATTTTAACTTTACCCGCAGAATCGCCGCCTGCAATTCATCTAGGCGGGAATTATACCCATTTATATAGCTTATATATTTTTCCTTCCAACCATATTCCCGTAATAATCTACATTTTATTGCTATTTCTTTGTTATTCGTAACAATCATACCGCCGTCACCAATTGCACCTAAATTTTTAGTGGGATAAAAGCTAAAACAACCAATATCTCCCCATAATCCTACTTTTTTACCCTTATAAATTGCTCCATGTGCTTGACAACAATCTTCAATGATTCTTATTCCATATTGCCGAGCGATTTCTAAAATCGGACTTAAATTTGCTGGCTGACCATACAAATGAACGGGAATAATGGCTTTAGTTCTTTTGCTAATTGCTTTTTTAAGATATTGCGGGTTAAGTGTATAATAATCAGGTTCTATATCTATCAGCACCGGCTCTGCTCCAGTCCATTTAATCGCTGCTACTGTTGCTACGGCAGTATGAGAAACAGTAATTACTTCATCTCCTTTACCAATTTCGTAAGCTTTTAATGCCAAAAATAGGGCCTCGGTGCCGCTTCCAACACTAACGGCATACTTTGTTCCGATATATTTGGCAAACTCTTTTTCAAATAACGTTACTTGCCTACCCAAAATATATTGGCCGGAGCTTAATACCTCCTTAATCGCCTGATTAATTTCTTTTTTATAGGTTATATACTGGTTTTTTGGACTACTGCAAAAAATCTTCATTATTTTTTTAAGAATCTAAATTTATTAATTATTTTTTTTATAAGTTGATTTTTATGATATCCTTTTTTCAATCGGGGATCGGTTTGGCAAATAATGTTAAACCGTAAACGGTCAGCCTGTTCATCAACTATTACTTTCTTTGGATGAACCAATTGATCAATTTCTCCCTTTTGAGCTTTAGTGTAAAGGCTAAAACTTTTCCCCGAATGAGTTGCCTTTTCCCCAATACCAATATTTTCAACTAAATTAGTCTTAGGAACGATAGTTAAACCGTTATGTTTGGCCATGGCATAAGACCATTGGCTCGACCAAATGCCTTTGGTCGAATTTCGATCCTGATAAGCTTCTTCAAAATAACTCATAAGCCAATTGGCTATTTTTTTATTCTTAAGATACTTATATATATATTTTTGTTGCTTATACCAGAGAAAATCTGTCATTTTTAAATCATAGGCTTTCCAGGCCCTTTTCCAGGTAGCCCAACCCCAAATATCATTAATTTTGGAAAAATAATAGCTTGTTTTAATCTCTTTTTGATTAAATAAAAAATTATTACCACTGATTTGCATAACTCTTTTGTTGTCTTGATATTTCTCTAACAATTCCTGACAAAACCAGAAAAATGACTGGTTAGGAAAACAATCGTCTTCCAGAATAATACCGTAGTCAACGGATTTAAAAAACCAATCAATGGCTGAACTAATTGCAAGCTTGCATCCTAAATTCTTGTCTTTAAAATTTGTAAATACCTGACACTTCCAATCAACTTTTTTAACGATTTTTCTAGTTAAATAACATAATTTCTGATCATTTACATTATTTTCTTTTGGACCATCAGCAGCAAGAAAAAGTTTTCGAGGTTTTGCTTTTCTAATCTCATTAAAAACCTTTTCAGTAATATCCGGCCGGTTAAAAATAAGAAATAAAATCGGAGTTTTTTTTTGATAATAACTCATATTACGTTTTTAATATAACTTCTGTATTTCTAGAACCTGATAATCTTCATTATTATATTTTTCTTTTAATCCCATAAGGCTACCTAAATGTTTTTTGTTTTCTATTACAACATAACTTGCATTATATTTTTTAGCTAGAAAAGCAGCTCTTTTATAATCTAATTGTCGATATCCGTTAAGAATATCTTGATTATTTGGTAAATTACCATTTACAGACACTCCAGAAATATCAATTAGTCTTTGGTACCACTCTTGTAAATCAGACGGAAGATAACAAGCCGACTTCCAATCTACAACTACTGCCCTTCTGGCCCGAATTCGTATATATTCCATATTTAGCGGTACAACGAAAATTGCATCACTTGGAGTATTTTCTCTTACCCACTTTTCCATGTCTGCTAAAGTATCGGGCTTGATATATGTAAGATAATTGATTGATTTACCAAAGTAACCCCTTAAATAAACAGCCATAATAATAAGCATTATAACAGATAAAAATACTAAAACGGTTTTTTTGTAGCTTATTAGATTACTGTTTATTTTTTTTGAAAAGTAACCTATTAATCCTGATAAAGGAATTGCTATTAGCCAAAGAAAATGAATTCTGCTTATTTGAGGCCCCCAATGGCTATATATTAAAACTAAACTACAAACAAAAAAAATTATAATAGTAATTATATTTTGTTTTAACTTTTTTTTGTTTCCTAAAATAAGGTCAATCCCATAATCTATTACAAACAGTGCGCTTAAAATTGTAATTAAAGATGATGATCGCCATAACATCATTAAAGTTAGCGTTGGAATTTTTAACCATATTGCTTGCACAATCCCTAAAACATTGGTAAGTAAAACTACAAAAAAACAAATTATTAGTGTCTTAAGCTGCTTTTTATTCCGTAGTTTATAAATTGTTATTAATCCCATAATTGTCCACATTAACCAACTTAATGTCCACTTGAAAGGCCAATTGCTAATAATAAAATCTCCTGGTGCGCGTAAATTAATCATTATGGAAGCAATCTTATTAGTCATCGGTATTGAATAACTAAAAGCCCTTATAGTAACAAAGAAAAAAATTCCCCAAAATAATAATAATGGAGCAATAAATGCTAACAATGATTTATATTTTCGCCAAAAACCAGTAGCTAATGCCGTAATTAATATTGCTAGTCCATAACTAGATAAAAATGCGCCATGAAATAATCCTGCTAAGCCGAAAAAAATCCCGGATGAAAAAAATTTATGATTTAATAACAAAGCGATACCTAAAATCATTAAAGGCCCGGCAACTTCTGAAGGCTGAAGATATCCGCCAATTAAATATTGTCCTCCTAAACCAATCTCCGCTGAACTAACCAATCTCATCCAAGTAATAAGTACCATAAATACTAGTGAAGGATATTTACAGAATTTTTTACATAAAATCAATAAACCGAAAGAAAAAGCAATCATTATTAGTAATTGAGCAATTACTATCGTAATGTGTAATGGACCAAGTTTTTGAAGTAAAAAAAGAAGGTAGCCAAAGGCAAAGTCATGATGAAATACTTTCCAAGTGAACCAGTCATTAGTAATAAAATTAGAGTCATAAAGGTGTAAACCATAAAGAAAATATTGGCTTTGATTCCCAAAAAGATAATAAAGAGGTCTTGAAAAAGTTAAAAATAAACCACCAAGAATTCCCAGCAGCAAAATATTATTAATTAGATAATGAACACTGTTGAGAAAAATTACGCTTGGTCTAAATTTTGGCGACCAAAAAATTATAATCTTGCCTCCTGGTTTTAAAACACGATAAAATTCCTTTAAAGCTTTTTTAATAATAAATTTTCGATAAAAATCAGCAATAAAATCATAAGTATGACCACTTGCCTTTTCTTTGGCAATCCAATATAAATCCTACTCATTTTGGTTTTTATCTAAACCTTTTTTCCTTGTATCAGAACTATAATTTATATCTAAAAAAGCTTTCCTATTTCTTAATATTATGAAAAAGTCTTTAATTAAACGTTTCAAACTCATGGCAGCATCAATTAAAGTCATTTTTGAATAACCATGTGTTCGAGAAGGTAAAACAATGGGAAATTCTTTTATAGAATATTTGTTTAATTTAAAAACCAATAAGCTTTCAAAGAAAAATGAATAGTTTTTGGCAGTTATAAGATTAAAACATTTTTTATTAATTTTATTCAATTTATAAAACCTGTAAGCTCCACTAGCATCATAGGGTATTTGCAATAAATATTTCGTAAATAGATGACCCAGATAAGTTAACGCTTTTCTGTACCAGTTCCAGTCGGCTAAACTATTGTGTTTTAGGTAACGAGAGCCAATAACAACATCATAAATTTTGCTATAATAGAGAAATTTTTTTATATATTTTGGAGAATGGCTAAAATCGCAGTCCATGGTTAGAAGATTTTTGAAATGATGTTGATAAGCCCATTTGATTCCTTGTAAATGCGCACTACCTATACCAAGTTTGCTTTTTCTATGTAAAACGTGAATTTTGGCATCGGATCTAATTAATTGATCAATAATCTTACCTGTACCATCCGGAGAATTATCATCAATAAATAATATGTGAAAATCATTATAAAGATGTCTAATCTGAAAATAAATTCTTTGAACATTGTCACTTTCATTATATGTAGGAATTAGAATTAAGATATTACCGGAGAAAATCTGTTTTTTTGTCATTTAAGCTTGATTACCTCAATCTCTGGCAAAGGAAACAGAAGTTTTCCATCCTTTGCTAAATATTGTTTTTCTCTCATAATTATATTATCTTTAAAATGCCAAGGCATAACTAATAAATATTGAGGTTGTAAAGATTTAGCTTCTTTTTCTGAAATTATCGGAATTTTTGTCCCCGGTGTAAAACAGCCAAATTTATCCTCATTAACTTCAGCAAAATAAGGAATGTCTTTTTTGGTAAAATGACAAAATTGCAAAATGACATTACCTTTTGTAGAAGCACCATAACCAAAAATAGATTTGTGTTTTTCCTTTAACTTTTTAACAACGTGTTGTAATTTGTCTCTATGTCTAAAAATGCGTTTCTTAAAATCTAAATAAGGCCTTAAAGAATATAATTTCATCTCCTTCTCTTTTCTTAAAAGTTTTTTAACAAGGTTATTGTGTTTATTTCTTTTGGCATTAACTTTGACTACACTTACTGAAAAACTTCCACCGTTTGCCTTATTTAATTCAACATCAACAATCTCTAGACCTACTTTATCAGTCATCCACTTGATTTGGCTTAAACCATAATATTCTAAGTGCTCATGACAAATAGTATCATAGGCAGTCAATTCTAACATGCTGGGCAAATAGCTTTGTTCAAAAATCCACACACCCCGATCGTCAAGAATCTCTTTTATTTCTTCCATAAATTTTATTGGTTCTTCAAGATCATAAAACATTGCTATGGAAGTAATCACTTTTGCTTTTTTATTCCCAAAATATTTTTTTACTAATTTTGCTGAAAAAAAATTAGCTATTAAATGAATATGCTGTGGATAATATTTGGTAAACTTCTTCCCGGTAGGATCAATGCCCGCTAAAATTAATTTTTTGTTAGAGGGATATGCTTTCAATAAGGTACCGTCGTTGCTACCAATATCTATTATTAAGTCTCCGGATTTTATGATATCCATTCCTAAAATTTTTTTTACTTTTTGCTGTAAATGATAAACCATTGACTGGTTTAATCCTGATCGATAACCATAATTTTCTCCGTAAAGCTTATTCAACACATAAGAATGCTTTAACTGAACTAAACCGCAATTTTGACTTCTGTTGTTGCCGTTATTATTACACTTTACCAGTTCTAATGGACCGGAAGGAATAAATTGCTCTTTTGTTTTCGGAAAAATCCCTGTTAGGAATTGATTTCCCAATTTGAGTATTGGTAATAAGTCTCTATTACCGCATATCCGGCACTTTTTAATTTTATTATATATTTTTCTCATTCTAATCTTCTGGACCCTTACTAAAATAATGGTGTTTCCTTGATTCAATAAATCTTTGCATATTTTTGATTATTTCTTGATGCTTTATTTCTGTCAGTTGATTTAAAAAATAACTATAAATTTTCGGTCCTATTCTTTCTCTAATGGTTAAATCTTCTAAGCTTTTTCTGTAAGATTTTAAAATCAAATCGTCTGCAATTACATGATTATGATGCATATAATAAAACTCATATAAGTCATTTATATCTATCGTTTTTTTAAGTTTATTTAGATTCAGTAAAAGAGATTGATATTCTTTAAGCGATTTTGGATGCCAATTAAAATTATAAGCTATATGTGGATTATAACCTGCATTTATCACTTGAACTCCCAAAGCAGGATATTCATGACCAATAGACCCATGTACGGTTAGAACAAAATTAATCCCCTCCTTAGCTAATTGATGGTGAGAAGTTGCATAAGGTAATAAAGTAATTTTAGGATAATGTAATAATATCCCTTTAACAACTCCCAATGTCCCGGGTAATGGATCAGGGTGAACTTTTAAATACCAATCGTAGTCGGTTTTATTTGAAATTTTTCCTAAGTAGTGTAACCATTCATAAAAATCCAAAAATAGCATTTTGCCTAAACCATAAGGACTATCATAAAAACAATGACTGCAAATTAATACTTTAATTTTATCGTTATTTCTTAAAACTGGCTTGAAAATTTTTCTTTGCTGAAAGGCAGAATTTATTGCATAATCCATATCAACACCAACTTCTCCTTTAAAACGTCTTTCAAGTTGTCTTTTTGCCCAACTTATACCTTCTATCTGCTTCTTTTTCGTAAGTTTTTTAAACATTTTTCTTAAATTAGGCAAATATTTATAAACAGAAAAAGGCTTAATAGCATATGTTATTCCTCTTATATTGGGAAGATAAACTGGAACATGATTTTTATAAGCCACTTTGACTATGATATCTAAATGTAAATAACAATCATGACTAACTACCACTCCAGCTATATTATGTTTTTTAAAATAATCTTGCCAAAAAATAACCAAGCTAATACCTTCTTTGACTGTTTCCCATAATTTAGGATCAGCTAAATTTATGGTTGGCTGACGGAATCTATCTAAATAGCTTTCATAAATGTCTATTCCCGCCCAAATTCCTAACACTTTAAGATTAAGGATATTTTTTTTAGTTTTTAACTGAGGAATTATTTTCTGGTATAGCCGGTGAGAGCGAATTTGCTGATTTTTATTTAATGTAGTTTTTATATGTTTATTAACATTAAAAGACTTATAAATTTTATGGAGATACCAGTTAGGTAAAATTTCATTTTTACCAAATGATTTAATTACGGCTTGATATTTTTTTGCTAAAATATTAACAAAGTAGCTATAGCTAATTAATGTTTCTGCTACACCATATAAATCCACTAAAACTTCTGACTTAGTGCTGTGATTATAATTCCATTTAGACCAAATTTTTTTATTATACCTGATAAATTTTTGAGTCTCTTCATCTATTAAAACTACTCTTCTAAAATTATTAAAAAAGTTTTTGGTAAAATTGTATATTCTTCTAAAAAAAATTAGTTTTATACTCATTTTAATATTTTATGGTATTTTCAAAGCATTAATTAAATACGCAGATAATTATTTTTTTTCCAAAAATTATCATATATTTTAAAATAATCACCTTTTATATTTGCAGGAATATATGGTGTATCAACAAATTGATTATATACATAATGGTTTTTTTTGCCTAATTTTGCCCATCCTTCCAAAGTTTTAGGAAATTTAAAATCAAAATTCCTATTTATATAATTGTAAAGTTCTGTTCCCGGTAGGGGCGAAAAAAAAGTGGTACTTACACGGAATCTTGGATTAATTAATTCTATTTTTTTAATATATTCTAACGTTAATTTAAGATCATCAAGGGTTTCACCAGGAATACCAAAAACTACACCGGAAACAACATCTATCTTATAATTACTAAGACGTTTTAAAACTTTTTTAAAAATTGCTAGATGATCATCACCCTTTTTCATTATATTAATAATTTTTTGTGAACCTGATTCAAGTCCTATAACAATTTCTTTTATTTTAGACTTCACTAAAATTTCAAACGTTGAATCTTTTAAACGTAATAAATCCAATGCTCTTCCATCGCATATCCAACCCTCAAGTTTTTCTTTCTTTTTAAAAAAATTTGCTAGAGCTATTACTCGATTTTCGTTGATAAAAAAAGTTGCATCAAAAAGTACTAAATTTTTAAAATTGTATTTATCTAAAACAAAATTAATATCTTTAATAACTTTATTAAAGTTAAGATTAATGAAACGACGAGTAAATTGGGTTGAACAAAAAGAGCAGATGCCCGGACACCCGTAGCTGGAAATATAGATAAAAGCTCTTCTCTTGGGATTTATATATTTATCTATATCTATTAATTCATAGGGAATTCTAGAAAATTCATTAAGGTTAATTTTGGCAAAAATATTGGGACTTTTAAAAATTTTACTTCCAATTTTAAAATAAATACCATCAATACCATTAAGATTATTTTTATTAACTAACCGACTGATTATTTCTGTAAAACTATTTTCCCCATACCCTAAGACAATAATATCAACAAGAGGATTTTTAATACTTTCTAGAGGTAAATTTGTAACGTGTGGTCCACCCCAAATAATTGGAAGGTCAGGAAACTTTTTTTTAATAATCTTAGACGCGTTTAAAGCTCCAATAAGTTGATAACCCGTATATGCAGTCATACCTAGACATAATGCTCCCTTGCATTCTTTTTTAATCCTAGCTTTCCATCTTTTATCAATCCTTTCATCAATAATAACAACCTTAAATTCTTTGGCAATGACGGGTGCTGCAATCGCAAGTAAAGATATTGGAAACCAATGAAATGGTTTATAAGGCTCAAGTTTTGGGAAAAATAAAACTACCTTGCTTTTATTATTCATTTTTTTATTTTTTTCTTATATTGACTGTTCTTACAATATTCCTATTTATTAGAAAATCTTATAATTTATAGTTTTGGGATTATATTAAGTTCAGTTATTCTCTAACAGTTTAAGATCTGATAATAATAAATTTTGGTTTTTTAATGAATAGGGTAAAGTTCATGGTTTTTTCCAAGTCACTTCAAAATAAGGAATAGGCTCAGCATTAAAACTAGTTTTAAAATCGCCTCTATTTGGGGAATTTATTCCACATATATCTATTCCTAGTAAGCCCTGCTGATAACATCTTTTAATATTTTCAATCATTAAAAATGTACTCCCCCCAGTTTGGCGGTAATCTGGATGGTTTGCCCCAACTAAATAATAACCGTATTTATGGTCAAATAAAAAAAGAGTGGCTGAAACTATCTTCCCAAAGTTATCTTTACAAAAGAGTAATTTTCCAAAATTATGGGATAAAGCACTGAAGGCAATCTTCATTAATTTCTCTTTCACCATAATATCTGTTTTAATTCCTTGACGTTTAAAAGTTAAATCATATAAATAATCTAATTTACTTATATCATTAGATTCTTCAATCATAAGTTTTTTTTTAACCGCCCGAAAAAATTCAGATCTTCGCACTTTCCGGATTTTTCCGAAATAGTCATTAAAACTAGTGTAGCTGTCGAAATTTATTAAACCTGTATAATAAAGGTTGATTTTAAATTGTCCTTTCTGTGGTTTCTTATAATTAAACCATTGGAAGCTCCTTAAATCTTTAATTGAATGGTGCAAACTAAAAGCAATTCTTTTATAATGTCGCACTAATTTATCAAAAAGGAAATTTGCTATTTCTATTTGTAACTTAATCCGTCTTTGAATCGGCATTTCTAAATAATTTGATGCGAAAAAAATGCCTTGATATAAAAAGGGCGAGACGGCCAAATTACCTTTATTTTTTTTAATTATTATAATACCAAGGTGGGGTAAGTTGTTTTTTTCTAAAAATAACAGGTCATATTTTTCTTTATAAGCATCTAAAAAGTAAGTCGTCGCAAAAATATTTCCCTGAGGTGAACTTTCCACAAAATTATTCCAGTAAGCTTTACTCGAACATTTTTTTATTATATAAATTGTCTTCTTTAATTTTTGATTGTTTTTCTCAATCTCCATACTTTTTCAAAAGCCTTAATAATATCATCAAGGTCCTTTTTTGTCATACCTCGATACATTAATCCATGTGTGATTAAAATATCTTCGTACATTTTCTCAACAACTGGACAACTACCTTTGGAGTAATTTACTTTCCCTTTATGTATGCTCCATGGATATCCCAACTTGCCAAAAGCAATCTTTTTTTGATACATAGGAAGTAAATATAAAGGTTTTACATAACCACCGCCAATCATTACCTCTTCAGCCTCTCTTAATTTAACTGGTTTCAACTCTGCTCTCACGGCCGCAATAAATTTATCTCGGTGAATTCCCGCAATTTTTTGATTAAATTTAATGGGGTGAGCGTAAAAAACATGAATGCATCCCTGCCTAATTTTTGCTGGTTCAAGGCAAGGAATTTGCGTTAATCTTTTAGCTAAATATTGAATATTATTTATTCTTTGTTTATTTAAATTATTTAATTTATTAAGCTGTGTTCTGCCAATCGCTGCGTTAATTTCTGTCATTCGGTAATTAAAACCAACCATATTAATTAAATTAGTTACTCCTTCTTCCTCTACTACTGACTCGGCATGATTTCTTATCAAACGTACTCTCTCGGCCAAGATATCGTTGTTTGTCACTACTATTCCGCCTTCACCAGTGTGGATATGTTTATGATAGTTTAAGGAAAAAACTCCAATATCTCCCAGAGTACCAGCATATTTATTTTTGTATTTTGCACCAATTGCTTGTGCTGCATCTTCAATTACATAAAGATGATGCTTCTTCGCTAGGGCATTAATTTTTTTCATATCATATGGTAAACCAAAGATATCAACTACGATAATTGCTTTAGTTAATTTGGTAATTTTTTGTTCAACTGATTTAGGATCTAAACAAAAATAGTCTTCTTCAATGTCAGCAAAAACCGGAATTCCCCCATAAACTAAAGGGGCAGTAGCTGAAGCAGACATGGTATAAGGTGAAACGATAACTTCGTCTCCTGGAGTTATTCCACAAACTCCCACCGCACAATAAAGTCCTGAGGTACAAGAATTAACTGCAATTGCATGTTTTACCTTGAAATATTTTTGCCATTGTTTTTCAAGAGCTTGTACTTCCGGACCGCCATAAAAATCTTTGTGCCAAACTCCAAGATATTTAGAAAGTACGCCTGATCGTAAAATTTTTAAAACCGCTTCTTCTTCTTCTTTACCTATAGTTTTATAAGCAGGAAAATTCTTCATTCTAATCTGCTGTCCTCCATTAATAGCTAATTTTGTCATAAATATTTCTCCATTTGATAAATTACATTTTCTATTGGATTTTTTATAACATTAAAATTATACTGAGGAAGTTTATGTTTAACAATAACGGTTTTCAGTTCATTAAAAAGTGTCTTTTTATCCAAAATGCTTTTTATAATTCCTTTCTTAACCAATATAAAAGGTTCTTTTTTTTTCAAGCCTATCTGAATACTCATAATCGGTTTATTTAGAAGAACAGCTTCTATTAAAAACATAGAGGTCATGCCGCAAACAAGGTCTGATTCCAAAATTAAATCCCATGGATCAGAATCTCTATCAACTATTATATCCATATTAACAGCATCTTTTTTAAGATTATTTATTATATTTAAATATTTATCTCTCTTCTCTCTAGGGTGTAGTTTTATAATCAAGGTAATTTTTTTATTATAAAAATAGGTAATTTTTTTTAAAGAAGAATGAAGATCCATCAAAATTTCTTTTCCGCTATATCCAAAATATTCTCCAGAATAACTTTTAAAAGTGGGTTCTGAAGCATAAACTATTACAAAATCTGAATAAGAAATATTTAAATTTTTCCTAATGTTTTTAATTTTACTTGGCTTATTCTTTAACTGATCTAATAACTCAAAATATGGTTGACCGGTAACTATGAGTCTAGATTGATCAAAACCTTCTCTTATCATTTTATTTTTGGCGTAGTCATCCATTACCAATATTTTGTTTGGTAAATAGGGATGACTTTTATTATGATTATATTGCCCTAATTGAGAAACTCTATATGGTGAAAATCTAATTCCATAATTTGACCAATGATCAAGAATAGCAAAGGATGGAATTTTAAGTTTTTCAGCCGCTTTCCATAAAAATTTTTCCGTTAAGTCTTCTGCACTTGTTCCCGTAATTACAAAGTCCGGTTTTTCTTTTTTTAAAAACAGTTCAACATTTTTTAAATTAGTCTCCGTAAAAAAATCAGAAATATCTAAACCTTTCAGGTTAAAAAATTTATATCTTTCTATGGCTGTATCTCTTCCAAATAATCTAACCTTATAACCTTTTTGTTTAAGAGGATTAATTAAAGGAATAATAGTATTTGAACCACCTGGATCGCAAGAAAACAACAATACCAACTTAGACATTTTTTATATATGGGCAGAAATATCCGTACAACTCTTTAATGTTTTATAACTTTCTTCAAGATTGCACTTTAAATCTACACCCTTAGTAAGAAACTCGTAAATATTATCAACCGCGTAATAAATAGAGTTCAACGTCATAGTGTTCATTTCCTTAACCTTAACCATAGTCTTATAGTCTTTAAAAATTGGATGTTTTTTGATCCTATATTCTACTATCTTGCCAGCTTCTTTAATTAATATTCTCCTTTTTTTAAAAAATAAATCAATCTCAAATATACTAAATAATTTACAATCAATATATTGTAAAAAGAAGGGTTTATCTTTATTAAAAGTCAAAACCGCAGCTACAGATGGATCATCTTTATAAAAATCATAAGCGCTATTAATGACATTAAAATTTTTAACTTCTCCTAAAAACCATCTTAGTAGATCAATTAAGTGTGAACCATTATGAATGAGTCCTTTTCCATAATAACCTGTACCGGTAATAAAACTACCGTAGATTCCATTTTCAATATTTTCTTGTATTTTATTAAACTCTGGAACAAAACGGCGTGAATAGTTAACTACTACAGAAATCTTATTTTTTTTATATATACTAACAACACTATTTGCTTCTTTTAAAGTCTTGGTTAATGGCTTTTCTGCAAAAACTAATTTTACTGGAAAACTAGCAATCTTTTTTAAAGCTTTATAATGATGCTCATCTGGTGTCGCTACACAAACAATATCAATTTTATTTTCTTCAAAAGCCTGTTTGAGACTGACAAATGATCGCCCTCC
>Ga0315288_10000128_pt1 | contig 83324 bp, 21 predicted proteins | sample YL17G11_20_MG_FD_203454 | JGI IMG/M metagenome (GOLD analysis project Ga0315288, IMG submission 203454) | Sediment microbial communities from Yellowstone Lake, YNP, Wyoming, USA - YL17G11_20 | ecosystem: Environmental > Aquatic > Freshwater > Lake > Sediment | place: USA: Wyoming | collected... | reverse complement strand
GTAAAAGAGCTTATCCACAAAATACTGGGTCTTATTCTTTAAGGGGGTAATCAGGAACAAAAAGAAGAGTACGAAAAAGCCGGTGGCAAGGATGTCTTGCGGGCGAACGGGGCTCTCTAGAGTTGTCAGTTGGGTTAAAAACCGCACACTTACATAAGATAAAAAGACTATAAGCGACAACACTATATAGGTGATACTACGATTGATGATAACTTCTAAATCTTTAAGGCGGGTTTTGATGATAGCATAAGCCATAAAGGAAAGAAAAATACTCACCGCAAATAATCCAAAAGGGTATACCGCTATGCCATAACCACCCAGATAGTCAACTGAACCAATATAACTAATCATCGTAGTTACTAATAAATATTTGCGGCGTTTTTTCATCATCGGAAGTTTTTCTTCTTTATAGACATTATAGAAATTCAAAAAACTGGCTAACATCACCACAAAGAAGTTGCCTAGAAACACTAAATGCAAATAGTTAAACTTTGGATAAAACCCCCAAAAATATTTATAGACACCGCTAACCACATAATTTGTCTTAAAAATCAGGGCTAAAAACATAATCCCTACTAGATAGCTTAACACTACAAATTTCTTTTGTTTTTTTAGATTAAAAGAGTAAACCGATAAGGCATAGACGGAAGGAGAAATAAAAGCTACTCCCAGGTACTCAAATCTACTCCAGAAAATGGCCACGGTTTGATCTAGACTTAAATAGCACATGGCAATGCTGAATAACCACAAAGAACAGCTTAAACAAATACCTAAGAAGTAAAAGTTAAGCAGGGATTTGGCGTCCTTTAAAAAAACATATATACCCAGCGCTAAAAGGTATGCTGTTACCAGTAAATTAGGAATAGCATAAGGGTTAAAGGCGTAATTTGCGGGTTGTAAGAGCTGGATAAAACTAAGCATCTTATTTTAAGCCTTTTGCTTTTTTATAATTTCAGCTATTGCTGATCTGACTTCTTGTATATTAAAGGGCTTATGGATACAGGTGATTGCCCCTTCTTTTTCTGCCTGATCCAAGAGGATATCGGGAAAGCTATCCATCATTACTATGGCGGTCTGGGGGCTGAGTTTTTTTATAAGACGCAGTGTCTGGACTCCATCCATTATCGGCATATGTACATCGATAAAGGCAATTAAAAAGAGCATCTCCTTTACCTTTTCCTCAACCTGGCTACCGTCGGATACTGTGATAACTTTATATCCTTGATCTTGTAAGATATCGGTAAAGAGACTACGCATAATCTCTTCGTCATCCACTACTAAGATATAAATATCATTCGCCATATAAAAACATACCTCCTCCCCCCCCCCAGTCTTTTCTAACTACTGGGTGCTAAACTTTGCAAATTTCGGGTAGTTGACGCTTGTGTTGCGATTTTTTTATAAGGGATTTTACTTTATTTACCAAATGAGACGGCTGAACTTGCTTCTGTTTTGTCTTAAATCTCAAGAGTATATCGTCGAGCTGTTTATAAGTAATCCCCAATTCTCCTTCATCGGTTTGACCCGGCCAAAGGCCGGCTGTAGGAGTTTTATGAATAATATGCTCAGGTATATGCAGTTGTCTGGATAAATTTCTTACCTGGGATTTTAATAAATCGCCGAGGGGCAATATATCCGCTGCGCCGTCGCCGTATTTGGTAAAATACCCGGCCATAATCTCTGATTTGTTGCCGGTGCCGCAGACTAAAAATTTAAGTTTATTAGCAAAATAGTAAAGAGTAATCATTCTCAGCCTGGGTTTTAAATTTGCCCGGACTAGGGCACTGCTTTTAGGTAGTATTTTGATAATATTGTGGTATATCTTAGATAAATCAATAGTTATAGCCTTAATTCCTAAGGCCTTGGCTAGTAATTTTGCATCTTTTAAATCTTGATTTTGACTATGGATAGGTAAAATGAGGGCTAAAATCTTCTTTTTTCCGATAGCTTCTTTGGTTAAGGCTGCCACCACTGCAGAATCTATGCCGCCGGAGAGGCCCAAGACTATGCCTTTTGTGTGGGAATCTTTCAACTGCTTTCTTATCCAGCGGATAAGCTTATTCTTCATATATTTCTGGATTATATCACCTAAAATAAGGGGGGTCAAGGAGAGATTACGCTAAAATTTAGGGAATTCTTCGATTATTGCAGCCATATCCTGAGGAATCTTGGCATAACATGCCTTTTTTCTTAAAATCCTAGTTGCAGGATAGCCTTTGGTATACCAGCTAAAAAATTTACGGAATACAATGGTGCCTATTCGAGGACCGTGAAAGTCAACGCATAAATTTAGATGCTCAAGCATTACCCTCACAATTTCATTAATATTCGGCCTCTCTAGGATTTTACCATTACTAAAGAAACTTGCTAATTCCCTAAATATCCAAGGATTCCCTAAGGCTCCCCGTGCCACCAACACTGCGTCGCAACTGGTCTGGTCAAACATTTTTTTTGCTAACTCACAGGAGAATATGTTGCCGCTGGCAATTACGGGAATAGTGAGCGCCTTTTTTACTTTTTTTATTGCCGCATAATCTACTTCTCCATGATAACCCAAAGCTCTAGTACGGCCATGAATAAATAAAGCCTTTATTCCTGCATCTTCAGCAGCAACCGCTACATTTTTAGCATTGATAGAATTTTTATCCCAGCCGGTGCGTATTTTTACCGTCACGGGAAGTGCAGTATTTTTTACTATCAGCTTAAGTAATTTATTTAATTTTTTGGGGTCTTTAAGCAAAGCTGCACCCTCTCCTCTTCTGATTACTTTTTTACAGGGGCAGGCGGCATTAAAATCCAAAACCTCAAATTTATATTTATTGAGTACCTCTATTGCCCGCAATATAAATTCGGGCTCATTCCCCAATAATTGTATGCCTAAAGGGGTATCCTCTTTATCTACGGTAAGCATCTGTTGGGACCTGCGGCTCTTATAACTTAAGGAGCGTGCATTCAGCATCTCTATGAATGCCAGTTCGCAGCCGAATTTACGGTTGATTAGACGAAAGGGTAGATCCGTTACGCCGGACATGGGAGCTAAAATAAACGGAAGGGATAATTCAAGATTACCGATTTTAAGCAAGGGAGGAATGGAAAATTATTGCTTTATTTTGATTTAATTGCTACTACTTTTACCAAATCAGCCGCATCTTCTATTTTATCGGTGACCCCTTCTAAGTATTCGGCTAACTGATAGCACAAGAAGAATGTTATGGGCTCAAGTTTAGCATGAATCATCGACTCAATTAAAATTTTCTTATAATCATCGGCTTCGTGCTCCAGATGATCTACGTCCTCGCAATCTTGGAGCGCTTTTTTTAAATCATTTTTAGTCAATGCGGCAATACCGTCTTTAAGTTTAGATATCGAATTAACAATTAATCCTGTGGAGGCGGATATATTCGCTAAAACATTCTCCGGAAGTTTATGCTCAATAAATCCTAAAAGCCTGGCTGCCCCATTTGTCCAGTCGGCAATTCTATCCAGGGACTTCACAAAATGCATCAGGTCTTCTCTATCAGGCGGAAGAAGCAGGCTCTCGGAAAGTTCGCTGACCATTTTTGACCTTAATAAATCTGCCTGATGTTCGCTCTCCCGGACATTTTCAATTGCTTCCGTTTTAGCCGCTAAATCCCCTTTGATAAATGCCTTAACTGCTTCGGCAAAATAGGTAACTGTTTTATGGGTTTCCTCGGCGTGTTTCTGGGCATCCCTTAAAATAGACTGTTCCTCTGCCATTCCTAACCAACCTAAGATATTTCTCATCTCTTTCATCTTGCGCCTCCTTATTAAATTTTCAAAAAGAAAACGATCCCCTTTAAAACCACAAAACTGATTATCCCGGAAATAAACGGTGTTGCCAACCAGCAGATAATGATTTCTCTCATAATCCGAATATTTAAAACCCGCACACCTCTAACTAATCCCACTCCAAAAATAGCGCCCACAATAGAATGGCTGGTGGATACGGGAATCCCAAAAATAGTATAGATATGCACATTAATAGCACTAGCTAATTGTGCCGAAAAAGCCATAATCGGTAAAAGATGGGTTATCTCTGTGCCAATAGTCTCAATAACTTTATAACCCCAAGTCATAATTCCTAATACTATAGCCAGGCCCCCAAAAATTACACTCATCCGTGGCGAAAGCACACCCACCCCTGAAATTAAACCCGTGGCGTTGGCAACATCATTTGCGCCCCAGGAATAAGCTACGTAACAGCCGCTTAAAATGATAAGTATGGCTATAGTTACCTTTATATATTTACGGGGAACAATTCTATAAAAAACATTCTTGAAAATCTGATAAAATATATACCCTAAAATAGCCGCGCCAATAGGAGTAAAAATCCAGCAAATAAATATATCTAAAAGCACCTTCCATTTTATAGGGGCATGAATTGCTAGACCCGCTCCGGCCACAGCCCCTACAATAGAATGACTAGTAGATATCGGCATCTTCCAGTAAGTAGCTAAGACTACCCAGGCGCAAGCAGCAAAAGTAGCAACTAGTGCTAAATATAAAGATAAATTTTTTTCTAACTGATCTATAGGGACTATGCCTTTTCCGATAGTCTTAGTCACATAAGAGCCCTGCAAGAATGCTCCTAAGAACCCGAAGATGCTAATTAAAATAATGGCCTGTGTTAAAGTTAAAACCTTAGAGCCCACCGCCGGGCCCAAAGAATTAGCAGCATCATTGGCGCCAATAGACCAGCCGATGCCTACTGCCATTAATAAAACCAAAGCTACTAATAATAGAAGCATTTTATTTGTATAGTTTCACACATATTCCGTTTTTAATTTTTTTTAGATAAACCATCAAGAGCGAAATAGCAACGGGCGTAACTCCCGAGATGCGCGAAGCCTGGCCTAAATTTAAAGGCTTAAACCTATTTAACTTCTCTTGGATCTCCCGAGAAAGCCCACGCATTCCCAGATAATCTAAACCTCCAGAGAGCTTTATCTTCTCCAAATCCTTAAAACGCTCTACTTCTTTAAACTGTCTTTGGATATAGCCAGAATATTTTACCTCAATTTCAATCTGAGGCAAGGAAAATTCTGGAATATTTAGGCCAAGATGATTGAGGTTTTTTAAGTTTGCTAAATTTATCTGGGGCCTCTTTAAAATTTCTTCTAAAGTAGTTGCCTTCCTTAAGGGCGGGGTATTTAACTGCGCTAGTTCTTCGTTAATCTTAGGCCCAGGCACCAAGCGTGTAGTTTTTAAAAAATTAATCCCGCGCTTGATTGCCTGGAGTTTCTCCTCTGCCTTTTGATAATCCTCCTGGCTTACTAAACCCAAGGCATAACCTATTTTTCTTAAACGCAAATCCGCATTATCTTCGCGTAAAATCAGCCGGTATTCCACTCGCGAAGTAAACATGCGATACGGCTCTTCTGTACCCTTAGTAACTAAATCATCAATTAAGACGCCTATGTAACTAGAGGCGCGGTCTAAAACGAACGGTTCTTTATCCTTTATTCTTTGGGCGGCATTAATTCCAGCTACTAAGCCTTGGGCTGCTGCTTCTTCGTAGCCGGTTGTGCCATTGATTTGGCCGGCCAGATACAGATTCTTGATCAACTTTGTCTCTAAGGTTGGATAAAGTTGGGTGGGATAAACAAAATCATATTCAATGCCATAACCAAATTTATTAATCCGGGCTCTCTCCAGCCCCTTAATTGTCTGGATTAAATCTATTTGTACTTGCTTGGGTAAAAAGGTAAAGAGTCCATTAGCATAATATTCCTTGGCTTCTTGTGTTTCCGGTTCCAGAAAAAGCTGGTGCCTTTCTTTATCAGGAAAACGCGCAATTTTTTCTTCGATTGATGGGCAATAACGGGGGTTTACCCCTTGGCTGATAATATGCAGGAGTTTTTTGTCCTTTAAAGCCAAACGGATGATTTTGTGAGTCTGGTCATTAGTATAGGTAAGATAACAAGGAAGCTGTGGTAACTTTATTTCTTTAGTGGAAAAGGAGAATGGTTTAGTATTGGGGTCGGGAGGCTGGATATTCATTTTAGAAAAATCAACTGTATTAGCGTCTAACCGAGCAGTAGTGCAAGTTTTCAGCCGGCTAATCTCTAAGCCCGTACTCTTAAGGCTGGCGGATAATCTTAGGCTGGCGGGTTCATTTATCCTGCCTGCTGAATACTCTTCTAAGCCGATATGGATGATACCGGCCAAAAAAGTTCCGGTAGCAATCACTACGGCTTGAGAATATAAAGTCTCATCATGACATTCTACGCCGCCAATTTTTCCCTTTTCTAAAATTAAAGCTACTACTTCCTTCGCTTTTACTGTAAGGTTCTCTTGATTAAGCACAGTATATTGCATATATTTTTGATAAAGCTGTCGGTCTTCCTGAGTCCGGGTTGACTGCACTGCTATGCCCTTAGAAGCATTCAGTGTCTTAAATTGGATAGCACAATTATCTGCTGCGTGCGCCATTTCACCGCCCAAGGCATCAATTTCTTTTACCAGTTGGCCTTTACCCACTCCGCCAACTGCCGGATTGCAGCTCATCAGGCCGATAGTATCTGCATTCAAAGTAATAAGAAGGGTTTTACAACTCATGCGACTAGAAGCTAAAGCTGCTTCAATCCCCGCGTGGCCTGCACCGATAACTATGACATCATATTTTTCCATTTTAACTTAGGGACGGTTCTCAAACCAAAGCAGAAGTGTCCCCTTTTTTATGTTAGAAATCCTTATTTTATCCGTCTATTGTATTAGGAGGTGGTAGATATGCCTAGGGCAGCAAGAATTACTTTGGAAAACGGTTGTTATCATATTATCACAAGGGGTAATCAAAAACAATTGGTTTTTCTTGATGCGCAAGACTATAAGAAATACTTAACTTTTCTAAGCAAATATAAAAAACGGTATAAATTTAAGTTATACTGTTTCTGTTTAATGCCTAATCACGTACATCTTATTATTGAAGTAGAAAATCCTAGTAATTTAAGTAAAATTATGAAAACGCTTAATCTTAGCTATACCTTGTATTTCAATGCCAGACATAAAAAAGTAGGTCATTTATGGCAAGACAGATTCAAAAGTAAAATTATACAGAAAGATGCCTATTTATTAGAATGTATAAATTATATAGAAACAAATCCCGCAAGAGCCTTGCTAGTATCAAATGTCAGCGATTATCCATGGAGTAGTTATAATTTCAAAAATAATAATGGCATTTTGGATAATTTGTTTTCCTTCTAGGGGGACACTTCTCGATTACCTTGAGAACCGTCCCTGACTATTCTTGTACAGATTTTACCAGGAGGGGCATAATATCCCGGCCTTTAAGTTCACCGATAGAGCCTGACTTCGCTGCTTTTTCCGAAAAACTTAAAGAGCCGTCGGGTTTTATATTACCGCCCGAAATCAATAGAGGCACAGGATCCGCAGAATGCGCTTTGATATTACAAACCGTAGAATGGTCGCTGGTGACCGCGATAACCGTATTACTAATATCCAACTTTGCTAACAGGTTAGTAAAGAAGAATTTGTCAATGGCCTCAATAATCTCTTTTTTCTTACGGAAATCCCCATCGTGCGCCGGCTCATCCGGGCCCTTAATGTGCACATATATGCCGTCGTATTTATGGATGGATTCCAGAGCCACCTTCGCCCAAATAGGATAATCCACATCCAAGTGGCCTGTGGAAGAAGGAACAGAAATTATCTCCATTCCGGTTAAAAGGGCAATTCCTTTTTCTACCGGCATCTCCACAAAAGAGCCGAATTTCATATTATAAATACTGGTGATGGAAGGGAATTTAGGCAAGTGGTCGCCGGCATCGCGGGACAAGATAATATTTGCCGCAAGCTTATTTTCAGAAATTCTTTTTTTATTCACATAAGATTCTGAAAGAATCTTATGTGAATCTTTAGTAAATTCATTTAAAAGGCTGGCTGCTTCTTTGGCTTCTTCTAAATTTTCATATCCCGGCATGGGAGAAGATTGTGCAACAAAATTTTCAAATTTTTCTTTGGCTACGCCGAATACTCCTTCCCTGTCGTATGCCGGATCGGTATTAGTAATCCATCCGGATAAAGGAGAACGTATCCCTCTGATTACCAATACGCCGCGATGGCCTATGGTATTTTTAAATTCGAAGGTTGCGCTTGATAGTGTAACCTTTGAATTTATCTCTTTGGCTAAGGCCGTGGCTTCTTCGGTAGTCAGATTCCTTCCTACCCGACGATCCAATATGGTTTTGCCGTCTTCTTTGGCAGTAGCAAAATTGACCCTTAGGGCTAAGTTTCCTTCATTTATGCTTAAGCCCTCAGCAAAGGCTTCCAGGGGCCCGCGCCCGGTATAATATTTATGGGCATCATAACCTAATAAACTAATTACCGCAATATCTGATTCAGGGGCAATTCCTTTAGCTACCGAATAAACTATACCGGTTTTACCTCGCTGAGCGAGCCTGTCCATATGAGGAGTAAGAGCTGCTTCTAGCGGCGTTTTATTATCTAATTCTTTAATTGGTAAATCGCCTAGGCCGTCGAGAACAATGTAGAGTATTTTTTTTATTAGCATTTAGAAAACCCGCAGGCATGGCATTTCACGCAGCCTTCTTCGTGGCGTAAAGCCCCTCCGCAATCAGGACAGACTCCTACAATATCGCCGTGCGGCTTGGTATCAACGGATAATCCTTCATCATTATGCGAATGCTTCATTGCTATTTCCTCAACTTCCACAGGCGCATGGTTATTGGCGCTACTGGCCAGCCTTTTTTCCACTACTCTGGCAATAGCATCGGAACAGGAAAAAATTCGCTGCCCCTTCTCCCAAGAAGGCGAAGGACAACGGATATTGCGTAATTGTTCAATAATGGATTTTACTTCAATACCGGAACGAAAAGCCAAGGACACCAACCTTCCTAAAGCCTCCAGCTGCGAAGCGGCACAACCGCCAGCCTTACCCATCTGGGTAAAAAGCTCAAAAGGCCTGCCTTCTTCATCTATATTAATAGTCACGTAGAGATTACCGCATCCGGTAGATACCTTTGTAGTTGTCCCGGTAATTACTTCCGGCCGAGGACGGGGAGAAATCTTTCCCGGCTCCAGTTCCGGAAGCTTAGGAGATTCTTTTTGCTCGTGGCTTGCGATATTTAAAACTTGCTCCTCACGGCTCTTATCGCGATAGACGGTAATACCTTTACAACCTAATTCATAAGCCAAAAGATATGCTTTCCTTACCTCATCTATCGTGGCATCATGCGGAAAATTTATGGTTTTAGAGGTAGCATTATGCACATACTTCTGAAAGGCCGCCTGCATACGCACATGCCACTCTGGAGAAATATCATGTGCAGTAACAAAAATCTTCTTTATATCTTCGGGAACCCCTTCAATGTTCTCTACTGAGCCAGTCTCAGCAATCTTTTCCATTAATTCCCGGCTATAAAATCCTCTTTCATGAGCTACCTCTTCGAATAAAGGGTCTACTTCTACTAATTTATCGTTATCCATAACGTTACGGTAATAAGAAATGGCAAATAAAGGCTCGATGCCCGATGAACACGGCCCGGCTATAATACTAATAGTTCCTGTGGGAGCAATTGTGGTTAAGGTGGCGTTGCGTAATCTTGTGCCGCCTTCTTTTCTATTGTAGGTACTTTCTTCAAAGGCAGGAAATATTCCTTTTTCTTGGGCTAATTTTTTAGATTCCTCTAGCGCCTCATTTAAAACAAAAGACATTACTTTTTCCGCCAAAGCGATTGCCTCTTCGGAATTATAGGCAACGCCTAGGCGTATAAGTAAAGTAGCCCAACCCATCGCACCTAAGCCAATTTTACGCGTCTTTTTGGTGGCTTCTTCTATTTGCGGTAAGGGAAACTTATTTACATCTATCAGGTTATCTAAAAAGCGTACCGATAGATGAACTACTTCCTTAAGCCTCTCCCAGTCAATTTCATAGCGTCCGGGGCCGGTCTTTTTATAAAGCACAGCCAAATTGATGGAACCCAAATCGCAGCTTTCATAAGGTAATAAAGGTTGTTCTCCACAAGGATTAGTACTTTCAATTTTACCTAATTTCGGGGTAGGATTTTCTGCATTCACGCGGTCAATAAAAATAACCCCCGGCTCACCGTTTTTATGCGCCTGTTTTACGATTAAATCAAAAACTTCTTTAGCATTAATGCGCTTGACTATATTTTGTTTATGCGGTTCTATTAAATCGTATTCCTCATTATTCTTTACTTTTTGCATAAATTCATCAGTAATGGCAATAGAAATATTAAAGTTGGTGATCTGTTTATTACTGTCTTTACAGGTAATAAATTCCAGGATGTCAGGATGGTCTACTCGTAAAATTCCCATATTTGCGCCCCGGCGAGTGCCCCCCTGCTTTACTGCCTCGGTTGCCGAATCATAAACCTTCATAAAAGATACCGGCCCTGAGGCGATACCGCCGGTAGTTTTTACCACTGAATTTTTTGGTCTTAGCCGCGAGAAAGAAAAACCCGTGCCTCCGCCGCTTTTATGGATCATGGCTGTGGCCTTTAAGGTCTCGAATATCGACTCCATGGAATCATCAATAGGGAGCACAAAACAGGCACTTAACTGCCCAAAGTCCTTTCCGGCGTTCATTAGGCACGGAGAATTGGGCATGAATTCTAATTCCGTCATTATATGATAAAATGCTTCTTCTAAACCGCTAATCTCCTTATCGCTCTTTCCGTAATCCTTATCCGCTTGGGCAATAGCTTTGGCTACCCGGTGGAATAACTCTTCCAGCGTTTCAATTATCTTGCCGTTTTCATCTTTTTTAAGATACCTTCGCTCTAGGACTTTTAAGGCATTATCAGATAATTTTAGCGCAGCCACTTTTACCTCCGATTGTATAACTCCCCGGAATTTTAATTATAATACTCTCTTAATTCCTTGTCAACAAAAATACAATATATTGTGCAAAAAAAATATTACTATACAACAGATTGTGTTATTTACTTAAGGGGCTTGACAGGACTCCCTGATTACTAACTCTGTCGTGAGTATAATCTTTTTTATCTGTTCTGTCTTCTCTTTGGTGTTAATTAAAATATTTAATTCTTTTATTCCTTCTTGGGCCATTTTCACCAATGGCTGCCTGACCGTAGTCAAAGCCACCGGCCCATAAAGGCCGGAGGGATTATCGTCAAAACCTACAATGGATAAATCACGCGGGATTTCTTTGCCCAGTTCTCTTGCCGCTGCCATAACCTCAAGGGCCATAGAATCAGAGGCCACAAATACCGCAGTTATCTTATCCTGCATACGCAACATTTCCTCTGCTGCGCTTCTGGCCTGACCCCGTGAATAGTCTGTCTTAAATACATATTCTGGATGAAACTCAATATCATTTTTCTTTAAGGCCATCTTGTAGCCTTCCAGGCGCTGGGCTGCTGATTGGGTAATTATATCGCCGGCGATATGCGCTATCTTCTTGTGCCCCAAATCCACTAAATAATTAACCGCATCTTGGGCACCCTTAGTGTTATCAATAGCAACGTAACTCACCTTTAGGTCTTCCACCTGATTATTTAATATGATAGCGGGAATACGTTGCTCTAAGGCTTCTTCCACTTGTTTTCTGTTACCGATGATATCGGCAAATATTATACCGCCGACACCTTTAAGGTTAAGCGGGGTCTTGCCGTCAGTAAGATGCAATAATAAATCCAATTTTAATACTTCGCATAATGTCCCTATCCCGCGGATTAACTCCAACGCATAAAAGGAATAAAATATACCCTCATAACGCGGAATTACCAACGCCACCACATTGCTCTTGCCGCTGGCTAACCTCTGCGCCACTACTGACGGCTGATATTTAAGTTCTTTGATGACTTCTTGAACCGCCTTAATATTTTTTTCCTTGACCGAAGGGGATTTATTGATAACGCGCGATACGGTGGTGATAGAGACTCCTGCTTGGCGGGCAACATCATTAATAGAAATAGTTCCGGAGGGAGTTTTTTTTCGACGGACCATTTAAAATGAAGACAAATTGAAAAAATTATTTTATAATATCGCCTACTCTTAAAGGCGAAGATTCGCTTTTTATGTCACAGGCCGCTATGCCGGCGCGGGCCTGAATTACTTCTAAGGTCGCAATCTCTTTATTATTTCTATAGGCTTTAAATCTATCCCCTAATTTTAAACCCGCATTTTCCCCTCGGTCAATAACCACAAAATCACTTTCTTTATTTATCGAAATAATTCTAGCTGTACCTGCCTCGGTGGATTTGTCTTGTTGTTGAGGACGCACGACTATCGCCGGCAACTCTACAGCTTGATTAGCAGTTTGCATTTTTTGCATGGTGCTGGCTTCTGTTTTTGTGCCGCTATCAACGCTACCTAACTGTTCTTTTAACTCGCTAATCCCCGCTAATTTGTTTTCCAAAACCGAAGCCATCTGATTAAATTGTTTCTCTAACTCGGTTTTTTTATCTTGAAGCTCCAGCACTCTTTTTTCTAAGTCGGCCTTGCGGCTGCTTAAACTTGTGACCTGCCGCCTTAATATCCCATTTTCATTTTTGATGGATTTTAAAGCTACCCGCTGCTGGTTGGTGGAATTCCTTTCTATCACCAATTCTGCCGTAATATTATCCACCATCTTCTGATTATAGCTGACCTGCTTTTCTAGTTCCTGTTTTTCTCGTTTTAAATTATCTAAATCCCTTTCTAACTGTTCGTTATTTATTTTAAAGGTCTTTAATTCGCTGCGTAAATCCTCCACCTGTAACGCTAAATCCACCTTAGTTTTTAATACCCCTGCCCAATAAGTATCCTGTGTTTCTGGCTGGGCTCCTTTTACTGCTTCAACGGTTGGCTGTGTTTTTAACTTCTCAATTAAAAGGTTTCGTTCTTGCATCACTAAGCCGAATTCTTTCTGGGCCTGATCCTTTTGTTTTAAGAGCTCATCTTTTTCTTGGGTGATCCTGGACATATCGCCGTTTAATGCATTAATGCTGCTTTTTAGCGCATTATTATCTTGAATCATTTCTTCTCTTTGCTTGGAGAGGGAATTATTTTCGTTTTTTGACTGCTCATTTTCCATCTCTAGGCCTTTCTTGGCAGTCTGCAGGTTTAGGTTTATAAAAAGACTTATGGCTAATACAACCATCAGGCCTATTGCAATAAATTTCATTTTTTGTTCCATAAGCACTCCTTTTTTACCATACTTGAGCAAACAATCTCTGCATCACCAGGCTTGCTGCGCCCAGCGCCACTGCGTTTTCCCTTAACTGTGAATAGGCTATCATTAAATCCTCAGTCACTTCTCTAAAAGTCCAATTCTTTACCGTGGCTACAACCGTATTTAAAAAATCTTCACCCGCCTCCTCTAATCCTCCTCCGATAATTATCGCCTCCGGATTAAGCAGGTTTGCCAGATACGCCATCTTAATACCTAATCTTTTGGCTCCCTTCTCCAATGCCGCGCAGGCAATCTTGTTTTTAGAGCGTCCGGCGATAATGATGCTTTTTAAATCAACGTTGCCCGTATTGCTTGAGGTTAATTTAAAAAACTCTTGGGCGCTCGCTGCATCTTTATCTATCAAGTCTTTTATATCGTCGATCATCCCTAAATCTATTTCCCAACGTTTAAGGAAACAACCGCGCGCCATATCGCAATTAAAAAGGTCCTGTTCTTTATAATTATAAATTGAAACTTCTCCGGCATAGCCTTTTGAGCCGGTATAAATTTCTCCGTTAATCATTATTCCGCATCCGACGCCAGAGAACATATAAATGACATTTTTTAGATTGCGCTCTAGGCCCAGCCACTGTTCCCCAAAACAGGCAGCAGTAGCGTCATTCTCAATTAAAGTGGGTAGATTAAATTCTTTATCAATTAGCCCTTTTAGCGGTATATCTACGGAAGCGTAGGTGTAATAATGGTCCATCTTTTGCGGCCAATGCACGGAGCCGTCTTCCTTATTTACCAGGCCCGCAATACCGACGCCGATACCTTTAATATTGGCGGCGTATTCCTTTGAACGCCTGAAAATTTCCCGGATAATTTCTAAAAGGCATTCGGTAATTTCTTTGACCGATGCGCGGGGCCGCAAAATTTGGGTTTTGGTAACGATGTTGCCTTTTAAATCCATAAGCAGGCCCACCATATTCATCAGGTTTAATCCCACCCCGATGATATAGCCGCCTTGCGGATTTAAATCCAATAATACCGGCCGCCTGCCACCCTCAGAAACATCAAATTCTTTTTCTTCTACCAGCTTGTACCTGATGAAATCATCGATATAATTGGAGACGGTCACAACATTCAGGCCCATTTCTTTAGAGATATCCGGCCGGCTAATGGGGCCGGATCTTCTTAAGATCTCTAAAATCTCAATGTTGCGCTTTTCTTTTTCGGTGAGTTCTTCTTTTTTAGTATCGGGGAATCGCATTTAGTTTAAAATGGATAACTTATTTTAATTATTTATACTACTAACCATAATATAAGTCAAGCTTTTTTAATGGGTAAGGAAATTTTCAGGCGGCTATTTCTTAATCGATATCAACTATATCGAAACTTCTGTCAATAGCTCCGGAGGGTGACATTACTACCAGGTTTATTGCTTTGGTGCCTGCATATTTATATGCAGTATTAAAAGAACTTTCACTGGTAGAGGGCGTACTTAAGCCTAGGTCCCCGGACCATAAATACTCTAAGGTTGCCTGCATGCATCCGGTTGAGGCAGTGTGGGCAACAGAAGCAATAGAAACAGCCTGGTCTTTATTTACCTTATGCAAAGAGGAATTAAGTTCTATTTTTGTCATATCATAAATCTTATTTTCTTCTTTTAAAGATAGGTCCATAAAAGTCTTGAGATTGTATTCTATGGGCCTGGCCCCTTCTATTTCTTTGAGCCTCTCTTTAGCCAAGACAACAGTATCTCCAAAGTTATCCTTAGCTATTTCTATCAGCTTATTGTAATATTCCTTTGCTTTAGCATTATCCCCTTCCCATTGAGAAAAGAGGCCTAACTGATAAAAACTAGAGATGCCCTGGCTAGAAGAAGCAATTTCTTGTTGAGCAAGTTTTTCAAAATAGGATTTTGCATTTTTTATATCGGCTAAGGCGTAAGCATAAATAAGCCCAACCTTAAAAGTTGCCTGATCAATATGCGCATTCTTGGGGTAACGGTTTATCAAATCAAGATAAATATCTTTAGCAGAAATATATTCTTTTATTTTCTCTAAGTTCCAGGCGCGTAAATAAGACAGGCCTTCATTAAAGGCTTCTTTTGTGCCAAGTGCTTCTATTTTTTGGAAAATATTTTCGGCGTAAAGCGCATCCGAAGGGCCTTTGTCCTGATAGGAAAAACTTTTGGCGATATCAATTAAAATCGGTATAGCGGTTTCTTTGGGGAGCTTGCTGATTTTTTCCATATAAACATCGTACACTAATTGCGCAAGGTCCAGATTATTCTCCGTATAAAAATTAAAAGCCATCTCTTTTAATTTATCATCGCTTAAATTGGCATCTATGCATTTGGTGACATAGGTTTTGTATAATTCCTTGGCCTTGGATTTTTCGCCTTGGCTAAATAAATTGTCGGCAACCTCTTTTATGGGTTGGTAATCTTTCACCTGGCCGGCATACTCTAAGACCGCATTCATTAAATCTAAGAGGGCCTGTTCATGCAAGGCATCCTCTAGATCTTTATGTAACTGCCATAATATCAGCCTGGCATAAAGATTAAGCGGATCCCTTGCGGAGGTGGCATCTATGGCCTTCTTTGCTGAATCAATTATTTCTTGCCGGTAGCTATTGCCGTTAGAAAAATACTCATCCCAGCTTTGGTTATCTTCTAAATATTTAAGCTGCCGGTAACGGCTTAAGGCAATATAATAATTAGTGAAAGGTTCTAAAGTGTTCTTTTTAGTGCTCAAGGACCTTAAAAATTCTACGAAATCCGTATATCTATTATCCTGAAAATAAAGGCCTTTTAGCTCTACGAATAAGGGATATAAATCGGCCTGGGCCTTGGCTTCAATAATCTGCTTGCTTAATTTCACCAGGGGGACGCTGTCTTGGGCGTATACTGGGAAAGCTCCAAGCTCCAAGCTCCAAGCTCCAAATAATAACCAAATTACAATAAACAATTTCCTAAACTTTGAAGGCTTGGGATTTGGGATTTGGGATTTAATCATTTCTTGACCTTTTTAGTTTTTAATATAGGGCTCTTCCAGAACTCTCTTACCACATAATAGCTTTTACGCGGGACGCGTTTATTTATACCGTCTTGAAGTTCCTCGGATAAAGCCACAATACCAAACCACTCTTCATTCATATTCATATTCTTAGGGGCCTGGATATCAAAATAATAACTTCCGTTAGACCAGTTGGATTCTGTGTCATGCACTTTCCAGCTTTCGGCGTCCGATTGGTTATGTTTCCACCATTCATCAGTCCATTCAAACATGGTGCCGCCTAAACAGCTGCCTTCTCCTTCTTTATTATCGGCTAAATTTTCGTAAATCTGGCGCCACTGCGATTCCAAAAAGAAGGCCTGCATATTCTGGTCCTCTGTATTTTTATAGGCATCGTAGGCATCCGCGCCGAACTCGCTGATCAGAACAGGCTTATCAAATGTGGCCTTCAGAGACTTAAAAAGATTGCCAAAGGTCTTACCTCTATATATGATACAAGCTACTAAATCTACATCCGGGCAATATGTCGCTGCTATATCTAAACCGATTAACTCGCCGTTGCCTAAGGCCACCGGATGTTCGGGGTCTATTGTATGTATTGCCCTGGCGATATCGTTGATAAAAGAATAATAAATACGCGCGCGTATAACCTTTTGTTTTTGCGGATCCGGTTCTTTATCCGCTTCTTCGCAGGACCAGGGATTAACTAAGCCGCTAAAGGAATAATTATTTTCATTGCCCAATATCCATAAGAGCATCCCCGGCTCATCTTTGTATAACCGCACCATCTCTAAAATTTCATTTTTTATTTTTTCTTTAAAGTCCTCCTCGGCATAGAAAGGGCAAGGGTACTCCCAAAAACCCACCCAATTCCCTAAAATTGTGCGGATGCCGTAATTTTCATATAAATCCCTGATTACTTTCTTTACTTCTTCTGGATTATCATGCGCTTGATATAGCCTGATGGTATTAACCCCCATCTCCTTCATTAGTTTACCGTCTGCCATCCAAGGCTTATTGGGATCAGACCACCAATCATATTCGTAATTTTGGCCTATGGGTATAGGATTATAGCAGACCCCTTTGACAATATAAGGTTTACGATCTACTATGAGGCGATAGCGGCTGTTTTTTAATTTTTGTATATAAACCGCTGGCTTGGGTATAGAAGCCATGCCCAAAAGAAAAGCCACAAGCAAAAAAGTAGGGACGGTTCTCAAGGCAATCGAGAAGTGTCCCCTTAAAGGGGACACTTTTGCTTTGAGTTGAGAACCGTCCCTACTTTTTTTATTCAAACTTAATCTCATCCAAATAGAATGCCGCGCCTTCCGGATTCACATCCACGTTAGTTGCCCAGCAGAAACCACCGATGATATAAGACATATCTTTGCCTTTTAGATCAATGGTGTACTGCGTCCATTCTTTATTCAGAATAGCCGGTCCGATGCTGGCGCTGTCAGAATCAGAATATTCACCCATGATGCCGCCGACTTTGAACTCTTCTATCCTTTCTCCACCCTTGGCGCCGCGCGCCCAGAAGGTAAGTTTTGTGGCTTTGGAAAGATCAAACCCCGCATCCACTGTACCCCAGTTGTTGGCAGGATTCTGCCAATAGATACCCGCCCAACGTGCGCCTTGAGTACCTTTGCCAGAATAAATAATTTTGATGCAGGTATCTCCTAAATATGGGTCCTCTTTGGAGGAACTTTCATATTTTATGTCGCCATAATCTCCCATCCAACCGGAAGGAATAAAATGGTTATTTGCCGAACGGCTGTCGGCGTATACATAAAAAGGTATACTTTCCTGCTTTTTGCCTTCGGGTTTCATTTTCGGGTCAGACTCAAATTTCATATCGTCCAGATAAAATGTCGCCCCTTCAGGAGCTAAATCCGCGGTAGTAACCCAGCCAAAACCTCCGCTGATATAGGAAAGATCCTTACCGCTGACATTGATAGTATATTCTTTCCAGGCATCGCTTAATTCTACAGGGCCAAACTCTATGGTTGCTGAATCAGGGTAGGTCCCCTTGATTCCTCCAATGATAAACTTCTGGATTACCTCGCCACCCTTGGCACCGCGTGCCCAAAAAGTAAGCTTGGTCATCCCGGTTAAATCAAAGCCGCCCTTTTTGGAACCCCAGTTGTTCGCCGGGTTTTGCCAATAAACACCTGCCCAGCCTTGGTTCTGGGATTTTTTGGCAGAGTAGACAAACTGCATGACAGTAGTACCACTGTGAGGATTATCCATACACTGGTCATTCAATTTGATATCGCCATAATCTCCCATCCAACCGGAAGGAATATAGTGATTTTCTTTGGCATTCTTATCTTTATAAACCACAAATTCCTTCAGAACTGGCTTGGCAACTTCTTCTGCTGCTGGAGCAGCTGTGGAAGCCGCAGTAACGGCAGGAGCAGTTGCTTGTTCCTGTGCCATCGCAGGGATTAAAAAACACAAAACAATTAATCCCGTTACTAAAAACTTTTTCATTACCACACCTCCTTTTAATTTGCTAAATTATTCTTCTATTTTTAATTAAACTTATTTCCCGCCCCCTTTCTACCTCCAAAATTTTTTATATCTGTAATATGACTGGCGTAATTGCCTTAAATACGGGCTTAGTTTGCCATCCCCTTGGCCGGCAACTCCCAGCCACTCTTCGTGCATAAACCCGTCGGGAAAAGGCCCGGCCCACAGCCCTTTGGTATCGTGCCGTGCGGGCTCATAGGCCTTCCACCATTCATCCAACCACTCAAAAACCACTGCGCCCAAGGCATTGCCGCTACCTGAACCAAAAGCCATATTGCCTTCAATATCACGCCAGGAATTGCTGTGATATTCTGCCTGCAGATATTCGGTTTCCTCAATACTTTTGCCTTGTGCATAAGCAGGGCAGCCAAATTCCGTAATGAAAACGGGTTTATCTATCTCATCTTTCACCTGACGCCAAAGAAAACCAAAGCCATAATCTCCGCGGTAAGCATTAGTGCCAAAAATATCAATATCCGGTGCGTCCTTGCCAAATTTATCCAAAAATAAAATATCGCCGCTACAGATAGCCACGGGATGTTCAGGATCTATAACCTTAATTTGCTGGGCGACTTCATTAGCAAATTTAAAAAATTCATCCGGATACCTGTCAGCATTACAGGCATAACCATAAACGTTTTCATTACCCAAAAGCCAGAATAAAATAAACGGCTCATCCTTAAATTCCAAAACCATTTTGGCCACCGATTCCATCATGTTTTTCCTTTGTTCTTCATTATTATAATCAGTCCCCGGATTCCATTTTGCCCCTGAGCCAAGGGCGTATTTACCCAAAAAATCCCCCATAATTACTCTTATCCCGTATTTATTATAAAGCTCGCCTAACAGCTCTTTATTAACGGTGAAAGGCTGATGATAAACCCTGATGGTATTTACCCCCATATCCTTCATCAGTTTGAAATCCCCTACTGCCGGTTCATTTCCATCCTGTTTATTATTCCGGTTTTTATCTACAAAGGAATCATACGGCCCGTCAATCTTACCGTTATAATTAAAATCATCCTCCATCCAATTGGTTTGTGTTGCCTCATCGGGAGACTGGCCTACCTTAGTCGGACTGTAAGTTATGCCTTTAATCACATAAGGTTTATTATTTACCATAAGCTGCCAATCGCCGGTTTGGTATTGCACTAAATGTACCTTGCCCTTACCTAGGCGCCTTTTGATGCTTAATAACTCCCTATCTAGCCCGCGTCTTAACTTTTCTAGGAATTTTACCTTCACAAATCTTCCCGGATTAGTAACTGTGCTGTCATTAGAGACATCATTATCATAACCCTTGATAATACGGATATCCGCATCCACTAACTTAACCCCAAGCTTAGGATTATGGCGCAGAAGAAAATTTATCTTGGCTATTGCCGCCTGAGCCACATACCAAGGGGTGTGCCAATAGGTCCATCCGTAGCTGCCGGGAAAATGCACTACAATGGCATAATAGCATTTAATCGCCTGTTTTATCAGGCCGGATTTCTCTAAAATTAAAGCCGTATAAAATAATTTTACTCCCTGCGGTTCGGAGCTCGTCGCCCATTTTAAAAATGCCGCTTCCAAGTCCGGTGACTGTAAAAAATCCCACTGCGATCCTTCAAGTCTCTTATCTTTTTGTACTTTTTTATATTCAGGGTCCCATCTTAAAGAAGTGGTATTGGGATAAATTCCTTCACCCACTGCTTGAGCTAATCCCTCCTGATCTTTGACAACATATTGGTAATCTTTAGTTCCCACATTTTTAAATTCGCCGTATTTTTTATAATCTACAAAGTCCACTTTGCCTGCATCGTATAAAACTATTTTTGTGGGCTTTTGGCTGACTTGAACCTTAGGTTGAGTGGGTGCGGGTGTACGGCCCTCTAATTTATCAATGCTTTCCTGGCTAGCCTTGGCAATACTCCAAAACCATCCGCGGGGGTCCCAGGCCTGGCCATAATAATATTTCTCTAAAATTATCTTGAAGGTTTTAATGGCTTCTTCTTTTTTACCCTGGTTCATATAAGACTCTGCCTGAATGAAATAAGCAGTAGCTACATCATTCAATGACTGTACCGCTTCAATTTCATTCTTATTTTTGGGCATGGCTTTTAAAGAGGCCTGCTCTTTATCCGCTTGCTCTTTGTATAAATCAATCAGCTGTTGGGTATATTTGAAGGTAGCCTCAATATCTTTTTTGCCGTGCACCTCCCAGGATTTGACAATCAAATCGCCGGAAGAGGGCCGGTCTTCGTTGCAGGCTGCAGGCTGCAGGCTGCAGGTTAGCATAAAATAAAAAAGTATGCCTAAAATTTGAAACTTGCGACTTGCGGCTTGCGGCTTGCGACTTTTTCTCATCCTACAATCGCTCCGGCAGTAACGCCCTTAACAATATACTTCTGCATCAACAGATATACTATTATTATAGGTAAGGCGGTGATGGTTAAGCCCGCCATTAATAGCGGATAGTTAGTGACGAACTCACCCTGAAAAGTCTGCAGCGCTACCTGTAGTGGCATATATTTTCGGGAATCGAAAATGATTAAGGCCAATATATATTCATTCCAGACATTCAGCGCATTAAATACTACTACTACCGCTAATACCGGTTTTGCTAAAGGTAAAGCCACATGCCGCCAGATACCAATTTTGGAACAGCCGTCAATACGGGCAGCATCTTCCAATTCCTTGGGCATCTTATCAAAGAATGTCTTCAAAAGAAAGATGCTAGTAGACAACCCCACATTAATCATGCATAAAATATACCCTATGGGCGTATTTCTTAAATGTAATTTATTCAATAATATGTATAAGGCCACGAAACTTCCCGGAATGGGAATCATCATCGCTGCCATAAACATAATAAATAAAAGATTGCGTCCGGGAAAACGAAAGCGCGAAAAAGCATAGGCTGCCATGGAAGAAATAATAACTATGCCAAAAACTACGCACACTGAATAAATTATACTATTTAAAAAGTTCCCGCCGAAACCCCCCTCCTGCCAGGCGCGCACATAATTTTCTAAGTGAAACTGGTGCGGGATGAAAGAAATATCCTTAAAGATGGCCTCTTGAGTCTTTAGGCTGGAGGATACCATCCATAACAACGGATACAGGCAAGTTATGGCCACGCTCAGCAAAAAGAGATGAATGAGTGAATTTACAATTATGTTTTTAGTTTTGTAATAGCTTGTGGATTTCATAGCTAAATTTGGCGCGTCCGTTTAGAAAAACGATATTGTATAAAAGAAATAATTACTAAAACTAAACCGAAGGTAATTCCCTGCGCGCAGGCATAACCAAAGCGGGATGAGCCGCGCATGGAAGCTAAAATCCTTAATACCGGCACTGAGGTATGCCCGGCAAGTTCTCCTCCTACTAAACCTATAATTAAAACAAAGGCCTGCATCGTGCCTAAAATTGTTAATATCGCCACTAATACTATCACCGGCACCATTAACGGCACGGTAATTTTTCTAAAACTCTGCCATGCGTTTGCTCCGTCTACCCGCGCGCTTTCGTAGAGCTCGCGCGGAATGGTCTGTAACCCTGCTAAAAATATTAAGAATCCCCAGCCAAACCCTTTCCAGCTGTGCACTAATGCAACAGTAGTAAGAGCGGTCTTGGGGTCAGACAGCCAATTATGTACAAATTGCCCCAAGCCCAAATTCATCAGGGTGCGGTTAATAATATTTGCCCCATCAATATCGTTAATGATAAAACGCCAGGCCATGCCTACGACTATCTCTGAAAGGACCGGCGGGATAAAAAATACTACGCGATAAAAGTTTTTCAGGCGAATCTCGCGGTCGCAGGCCCAAGCCAATAAAAACGCCAGGGCATTTTGGAAGGTAAGGGCAATGAAAGTAATGTAGCTGGCATTGCGCATCGCCTGCCACCAGTTAGGGTCCTGCAAAAATATTTCTTTAAAATTTCCTAGGCCCACAAAAACCTTGGTCGGCAAAATCCCGTCCCAATCAAACATCCCTAATTGAAAAACCCAGATAAAAGGAATGACATAGAATATGCTGAAGATGACTACGGCAGGCAGGACAAATAGGTAATTTTCTAAAGTAGATTTAAATTTCATTTTATAATTTACGGATTACGATTTCTTTTCTTAGCCAACTCCCGCGCTTTTATCTTCTGAACTCCTGAGGCTACCTGTTCGGGAGTTTTTTCACCGAGGATAATGGATTGTATCCCTTGACCCCAAGCCTCGATGACCGCAGAAAATTCCGATACCCCCCAGATACTAGGGTGCGTAGCATAATCCATGCCATTGGCAAACTGGGCTAAAATTACCGGGATTTTACTGATGCTATTTTTATTCGCCGGTAAATTATTTGTGGCTTCTGCTAAATATGCCTGTTGGTCGCGGTCAGTCAGCCACTGCAGGAATTTTATCGCTTCTTCTTTATTTTTTGCACGTCCGTTAACCATAAAGGATGAGCCTGCTCCACCCCAGATATTAATAGGATATCTATCCGAAACCTGCGGTGGAAGCATTACCCCATAATCAAGATTGGGGTTCATTCCTTTATAAACATTGACGCACCAGGAACCGTTAAAGGCAAACACCGCCTTCTCATTTGCAAAAAGCTGCTCTGCGGTTTTATTTACCATTGTTACCAGGCCTGTAGCCAAAACCCCCGAATCCCGCATATCCTTAAAAAGGCTTAATACTTTAATCCAGTCGGGATCCGTATAAGGCACCTCTCCTCTTATGGTCGCTAAGACCTTATCTTTGCCCATAATATTAAAAGCGTAATTATTGGCAAAACAATCTATCATCCACAGTTCCCCCCAACCAGAAACCAATCCCGCCATATTTGCTGCTTTAATTTTTTTGCCTATCTCAATAAACTCCTGAAAAGTAAGAGGAGGATTTTTAGGATTAAGCCCTAAATTTTTCAATAAATTTTTATTATAAAGCATCTGGATAGTCATGACGTCTATAGGCACGCCGTAAATTCCGGCCTTAATACCATAGCTATTTCCTTCGGAAAACTCATTTACTGCCAGAGCCTTCTCAAAAAAGCTATTTTTCCAACAGGCATTGTTTTCTTCCATATAGGAAGTTAAATCTAAAATGTGCCCGGCTTTAATAAAGGAGGAAAAATCCCTTTTTTCACCCAGTATCCCGAAAATGTCCGGAAGGTTAAAACCCTGCGCCGCTGCGCGTACTTTCTGGGTATAGGCATCTGATGGCGCATAAAGCTCAAAATTTATTTTTATACCAGTTTTGGCTTCGTATCTTTTTGCCAGCTCCTGAAATGACGGCTCCCTATCGGTCATCCAGTGCCAAACGGTTATCGTCGCCTTGGCAATGCTTTGTGGCTTTCCCGATGAACAGCCTAATAAATTAAAAATGAATACGCTGCTAAATACCAGAATTAAATACATGAAAACTTTGGATTGCGCTTTTTGCATATTCTTAACTCCTGCCTCTCTTTGGGTTAATTTTACGGATACTTCCTTTTTTAAGGAAGGAAAATAAAATTTAGCATAAGATTAGAAGCTGGTCAAGATTTTTCTTTTAGGGAATCTAAAGGCACCTATTCTTTCTCAGCGTCCGGCCTAACCCCATTAACTCGGCTTTTTCTAATTGCACCCCTACCTTTTGGTGGATACCATTAGGCAAGAATTGCGACCAGACCACTTCTCCGCGAGTGTAAAGCGGCGCGCGATTATCCGGTATATCCAACCACATCTCTAAAGGTGCGCGCGCGGATAAGGCTCCTTTTGTCACAAATCCTAAACCATTAGCACTGATGTCTACTGTCTCTGCCTCACCTTCTTGGCCGCTACGTGGATCCAGAAACCTCACCGGGAAACGCATATTGATACGCTCAAATATCCTGCGATCGTCCATTTTTCACCCCTTTTCTTTCCCGTGGCTTTTTCCGTGGCTTTCTTGTGTAGCTTTGGTTAATTTATTAGTGTAACACAAAATTCTTTTACTTTCTACATATAAATTATGTTTGTTTCTCTAAACGAGCCTGGAATCTCGAAATCACGTCCGGAATATTCGCGACATCGCCATTAAATCTGCCTTCTCTAATTTAATTCCTGCCCTATATTTATTTGACTCCAACTTTTCTGACCAGACCACCTCCCCTCGAGTATAAAGCGGCTCACCTCTATCAGGAACCCGCAGCCACATCTCTAAAGGAACATTGGGTTTAAGTTCTTTGTTTGCTACCAGCCCTATTCCTTTTGCACTGAAGTCCCGTGTCTGTGCTTCGCCCTCTTGATTAGTATGCAGGTCGATGAATCTTAAAGGAAAATCTGCAGGAAATCTGGCAAAAATCCTTCTGTCTTGCATAGTCTCACCTCCTTTCTTTATTTCTGGTTCTTGTTCTCCTTTCTTACTTATCTCTTGAGGTAAATATTTATAGACAAATTTATAGATTTTTTCTTTATCTTGCTCATTTATCTTGGTAAAATAAAGGCCGTAAACATTAAATCCGCCTATATTTCTATGCCAGACTACCCATGCTTCTATTTTTAAACTAAATTCATCAGTTAAGATGAGATCTAATTTTAAAAATGCCTCTTGGGACAACTTCAGCCTTAAAGAAATCTGCAGGCCCTTCAGATTAATGTCCTTGATAAAGCACTGGGCAAAGGCCTGCGCGCCTGCTAATTTTACCTTAGTCTCTCTATTTATCTGCCAACGCTTAGTGTGTCTTCTGTTTCTCATTTTAACTTCTTATCCTGCCTGCCTTCGCTATCTGAAGATGAAACAAATCGGCGCATAGAGCGGCTTTCAAAAGGAGAGTGAGGATCAAAGCCGCTTCTAGGTGGCATTTGATTATGCTGTCTTAAGCCGAGCCTTCTTATTTCACTCAGTGCCTGATTAGCGAGCTCCTCTGCGGGACATTCCCATGCAAAACCCAGAAGCAACCCAAATAACATCCTTGCGCTAATATGCCTTCTCTGATAAATCCCGACTAGGTGTCTAATATAAAACTGAGAGGCCTTATTCAATTTTAAAGGATAGCGTCTTGGCTTAAGCGCCCCTACGCCGCCTTTTCCTGGTCTCCATCTTTCCATTCCAAAAAACTTACCGAACGCCAGCTTTGCGCCTATACCTCTATCTCCATTCACTAATATTAATCTCACCCGTGTTCCCGGTTCTAATCGTCGGTGAGTATATAACCCGGCAACAAATCTCTCCACATACACCTTAAGGCCATCCTTATAGCCATAAATATCCTTTAATATACCGGCGCGGGAAACGTCCAAACTAACCTCCCAATCCATATCTTTTTCTTGCGACTCCCTTACATTGATTATTGACTCCAAGATGACTAATCTTTTCGCTGATATTGTTTCTCTTTTTATCGCTTCATAGCGTTGGAAAATTAAAACATTAGCCCTGAGTTTAAATGCTCGGATTAGCTCTGGGCCTATTCTTCTTTTTGCAAAATCACCAATCTCCCATTCTGCATCCTCTAATATTTTCAATTCTTGATCGGTATAATTTCTGGGGTCAAAAGAAGAATATACTACTACTTGTCTCTCGGTAAGTACATATGCTAACCGGCCAGCCTCTCTATCAATCAACCTTCTTTCCTTAGCGGAAAGTTCTTTTCCTATCCTCTGTTTAACCAAGGAAGTAAAATTATTATCCTCACCCGAGCCGCCGGCCAGCAGTGGCGGATCTAAATTAAAGAGTAGTTGTTTTAGCTCAAGGTAAGCCCCTTCATCCAAATTCAGGAACTCCTTCGAGACTCTAAGCGTCTCTTCCACATTAATGTATTCCGAAGGAATACGAACCAACGCCTTTTCCTCTTGTGCCCGTTGTAACTTCTTCCTAATACGGGGGGAATTAAGTTTCAAAATCTCTGGGGGAATAGTGTCTACGGCGGTTTCTTCTATCCGTAGAATCTCCCCCGCTAGCGTTAACCATTTTTGCGGAACCCGGAAAACTAAAAGAACTGCTGGATAACGTCTCGTTGCCGTTCCCCTAGCAACAGCGGCAGGGTAATTTACGTAAGGCACAAAATACAAGTTCCGTTCTAGACCGTAAAACCCATACTTTACAATGCCCATCACTCTTTTGAGGTTTGTTCCGTGATATCCAATTACCCATCTCTCATTGGAGTTTCTTGCTTTCACGCGCTTACTAAATTCTTCATCTCCTTCTGGGTGCGTGCCTGAGCCGCCAGTCATAGGCGGAATGGCATCGTCTTTTTCATCTGGTCCATGTAGAATTTGCGGAGTGCCCGGGCCAAAACCGCTACGGATTCGTTCCTGTTGCTTCTTTTGTTCCGCTACTTTTATCGCGGCTTTTCCGCTCTCCAGTCTCGCCATCAAAACTCCCAGGGTATCTTTGTTTAGAGCTGACTTCAATTTGCCAGCAACGCTTTCAATCTTTAACGCTCCTTGAAGTTGTTTGGGATGATTCATAGCTAAGTTAAGGAGATTTTGATATGCCACTCTGCTTTCTAATAGAGCTAAGATAGCGGTAAGGAACTCTCTGGTATCTGTCTTGAGAGTCAAGGCGATCATAAATAACTTTCCGACATCTGTTTTCAGGAATCTCTTTATTATTATAGAAGTATCCTGATACCTAATTAGCTCTATAATGTTTCTTTTTACCTCGTCAGGAAATAGCATGGTTGTTTCTAAAAGACGGTTAATCGCACGGTACTGGGTTGCTTGTTCTTTACTTTCTATTATCATATACATAGCATCGCAAATGGCATCCGGATCAGATGAGAATTGTTTAAATCTTTCGCTTAAAGCTTGCGGAAAATCTTTTACAACGGTTGCCGCAATCAAAAATCCATATTTAATCAGTGTTTGTTTAATCAAGGCCAGAACTTGCGACTCTGTTGTTGCTAAAGGTAGCCTCATTCCGTAACGACGCACAATTTGATATAGACTTAAAGGCCCATAATTATTTACTGACCAGGGATATATATTTTTCCCTTGTTCAACCATTTTGGCTAAGGCTTCTTCCACATCCGCCCTTACTTCAAACTTAACGCTGGCTTTCTTACCTGCCTTTCTTAACCTAAATCTGTAACCTGCCTCTCTTAATGCAAAAGAAGAACTCACTGCGTATTTTATTACTCTATAAAAGCCGTAACTGAAGAAGTTCTCTCTAGTAATCTTATAGGGTAGTTTATTCTCTTTCTCCCAGAAAAGTTGGGCTAATAATCGGGTAAACTTAATTCTATTTTCTGGCTGCTTCCAGGCTATCCAACGTACTCCCTTTTTAACCCAAGGCCTCACTTTTAATCCTATATCCCTTAGCCACTTACCTACAGGGTCTTGGCCGTAATAATTATTTAAGCCTGCGGGCATATCTGTCTCTTTAATTTCTGTGATAACCACACCTGACTCTATTAAATCTCTCAGCGCCTTTATCCTATTTTCTTCTAATTGCCAATCAATCTGTTCCCTTTTCTCTCTCGCTCCTTTATCTTTTCTATAATTACGCTTCTTTCTAGAATTATCTGGCCAGATGCCAGAACCAGCGTCACCTAGAAGTCCTCTTTCCTGCATTGTCTTATACATAAGTAAAATCCGTCGCAGGCTTAATTGCTTTAATTCTTGCTCTAAATCCTTTGCCATTTCTGGCCAGAAAGTCCATCTTGTAAATCCTTTAAGTAAACTCTTTTTCATAGTGCGCTGCATTGTTTGTAACCTATCTATATATATACCTAATGACGCAAAGATCTCTCCATCTACTTTGCCTTCGCGCATTAACATAAAGACATCTTTTTCTTCACCTTCTAAGCCCTGTTCAAAAGCACTTAATACCTCAGGCAAATTTCTTAAAAACTCTCGCATTCTTTGTACCTCTTTTGTCTCTTGTATATCTTCTCTATATTTATCGCTTGCTAAAAGAAGGACGATTAACTGCCAGTGGTCTAAATATGTTGCCTTTAACTGTCTTTTTACTCTCGTAATAAAACCGTTTACAAGAAAGTTTGGTAGGGTAAGAAGGCTAATAATTCTTTCATTACTTTTTCCCTCTGCAAGACATTGGATAATTTTTCTCTTTATCTCAGGAGTAATAACTGGGGTGAGTTTTTCTTTTGGAGGAGAAGTTGGCACTTCTGTAGGAATTTTTTCTTCTAATATTGCCTTTCTTGCCTCAGCAATTGTGTTAACTATAATCCCATTTAACTTTAACCTTATTATAATACTTCCTATAAGTGATTCCGCCTGAAGAGGTAAAATTCCTCCGATTTCTGCGGCTATATCTTCAGGAAATTCTCCCCTTGCTTTTAACACTCTTATCTCGTCTTCCGAGAAATGGGAAAATCTTGCTAATTCCTCTTCCTGGCTTAAACTATCTTCTATGCTCCTCGGCTTTGTTACCCCTACGCGTTTTGGTTCTTCCTTCACAAATGCCTTAAAATCTCTGAATGCGTCTTGTTTTGCCCATTCTTCAGGCGTAAGGTTATTTTCGGAAGTATTGGTAGTATAATAACGTTTTTGCTCGCTTAATCCTTCTGGCTCAACCCAACCACGCCGATGCTGTGCTGAGGTTAAGCAAATCTCTTCATAGACAACTGGTGCCGCATCAGGCAATTTATAAATTTTAAGATACCAACCACCCTCCTCAGGAGAGAGAAAGACCGGCTGTGGCTCTAATGCCTTAAGTTGAGGAAAAACGTGTAACTTATCGTGTAATTGTGACTCTACGAAACCAAGAGCCAGTCTAGCGCTTGGTTTGGTTTCCTGCATCTTATCCTGTAATTTAGCACGAAAGGTATCTCTTTCTTTGTGATATCCAGGTTGCGTGTAGAAGAAGTAAATGATATCGAAATCAGACCAGGATATGTCTAACGCATCTGTATTGCCTATGAAAGAGATGTCTTTAGCAAACCCTTGCTTTTGTGCATCCACAAGAATCTTACTTGCTTGCTCAGAGATAAATGAACTCTTTTCAACTGCAGTGACTTTCATTCCATAGAGATAAGCTGCCACTAATGACACCCTTAAATCTCCTGCGCCAAAATCTAAAAGATGTTTACCGCTCAAATTACCAAATCTTCTTTTTAGTTCTTCAAATAAAGCTAAGATTGTTGAATATGGAGTGGGCATATACACCGTCCCATCCCACTGCATATGTATGCCTATTTTATTATGTTGGTTAATGAATTTTTCCAGCGCTTCTAATCTCTTAAGGTCTAATGAAGGCGTGGTTTGATCGCCAACCCCCACCCCCGCCTGCGGGTCATCAAAAAGTCCTGTTCCTATATCATATCCTGGACGGTAAAGATGCTGTTTTGAAGTTGGACCGATGTCTTCTAAAACCCACGGCACTCTACCTATTCCAGGGGTGCTGTCGGGTTGATGGTAGCCAGTGGAAGAAGATAGTATTCCGGTGTCGACTTCGGCTTCAGCCACTTGCTGAAGATTGAACTCGGCATTCTTCCTTGCCGTCACAATGCAAAATGCGGGTCTTTCGGAATTCAGCTTATTAAGATAAACCGAGTGTACGCTGATAGGAATGCGGGCAATGATATTTTCAAAAGATAACTCCTCCTCATAGACGACATCCAAGCCCACCTGGCGTAGACTATTGAGGAACTTATTAAACGTTGGCCACAACAACAAAGAGGAATCGCTACCGATGTTAATGACATCCGAGATTACTGTAAGTGTACTGCCAGGCCGGAGGAAACGGGCAATGGTTTGCGCTATAGGGCCTATTTTGTCAAGCCGCATCAAGCCAAAGTCGAGCATAATCCAAATGACTTCATCAACTCGGCCTGTAAGTTCTGGGTATTCACATTCTTCCAGGTCTTCAGGAACGAGACGTAGATTCGAGGGGTAATTCAACGGAGGTTGTATTCTATTATCGAGGGGGATTGACTCAATCTGTTTCCAAAGAGGCTCGACGGCAATTACTTCACAATCCGGGCGGAGTCTAGCCAATGCTATTGCTACCGCACCGTCTCCCGCACCGATCTCGAGTATCACCTTTGGTCTAATTTCTTCAGGCTCCTCGCCACCCTCATTACCAAAATGATCCCCATTCGCCAAACACGGCAGGGGCAAAATAAAACCTAACAGTGGAATTGCTGCCAACATCCCACTGGAAAAAATTGCTAAGTCAACGGGATCAAATTTTCCATATTCCTGCGGCTGCCATACAGATCGGACTTCTGTATAGACCCCCGCGCCTGCAATAAAGAATTCAACCAAACAAATTCCAGCGAATCTTAGGAGATAGGATATTTCACGCGCAGTTTGTTCACTTACCACTGCTTCGCTATCGACAACCTTGCCGTACATTCCAAGTAAATACAGTAAGATATACACCCCACCGATAGCCCCGAGCCCGGTTAAAATGTCATTTAAATACCAATGATTGAGCGAGCTAACCAAGGGATGAATGCTGTCCAAATAACTGTATTGCATCCCCGCGAAGATTCGCAGGAATGTAAAGGATGCAACTGCCGCACTCAGTATAAGAACAAGAACATGCCAAGCAGCATCTAACTTTAGGCTTCCGCGTTCGCCACCACCCAACCCCGCCGGCTCATTAGATTTTCCCTCTCCCTCTAATCTCTTCCTCGCATCAGTGCCATCACTGAAATTCCTCACTCCTCTTCTGGTAAAAGGATCAAATTCAGAATCTCCTGCTAAAGCATCTTCACGTCTATAGCTTCGAGTTCCTTCAGAATGATCAGCACTAACTTGCCCCTGTCTCTTTCTAATTTCCTTAATTTTCTCTTTACATCTTGCTACTTTCTTTTCTACTCTTTCTGCATCTTCGGTCTCTCCCAATTTTCTCAATATCCTTAACGCTCTATTATAACTTCTAATAGCATCTCTATATTTTTCAAGAGCTTCTTTACGCTTCTCCCAATCCTTTCTAAACCCTCCCGGAATCTCTTCCTTTTCAGCATATCTAAAATATGCATCACCTAACAATACATAAAGATTCGCTTTTTTCTCTTTTTTCTCTGCATCTTCACAGTTCTCAATAGCAAGCTCAAACATCCTAACAGCTTCTATGTCCCTATCCTTTTCAAGGAATTCCTTTCCTCTATCTACAAGAAAATCTGCGGCATCTTCTCTCCAAACCTTCTCTACGCAAGCCTTCAGAAAAGCATAAATGGCTCTCGGTTCAGGAGTTGTCGCCTCTCTCATTGCTATTGAAATACTTCGTACCCAAAGTATTTTAAACAATCTATTCAATTTTGGACGCTGAGCCTCGATATCCAAGATTCCATTATTAATAGCATCCGTAACGCTTTCCAAGAGCCTAATATCTTCTTGCCATCCTAATGATGCGTAAATCCCCCCTGCCTCCTCAAGAACTCCTAGAAGTTCTGCTAGTTCTATAGTAGCAATTTTCTCTTCACATCTCCTTACCGCTTCGTTGTCCCTCAATTCCATAAATATCTCTAACGCTCTGGCATAACTCTTAATAGCATCTTTGTAAAATTCAACAGCTTCTTCATACCTTTCAAGAACAACTAATCGCATCCCCTCTCTAAAATATGCCTCACCTAACAATGCATAAAGATTCGCTTTTTTCTTTGGGTCTCTACAAATGTCAATAGCGCGACGAAATATAAAAATAGAGTCATAAGAAATACTATCATCTTCTAAGAATGCCTCGCCAGCCTTTCCAAGAAGTTCTGCTTCTCTAGCGTCATCTTTCAATTGATCCCTACAAATATTAGCAGCACGCCTAAACGCATCACCAGCCTTACTAAACCTCTTTATCTTTAAATACTTATCTCCCGCCTCCTCATCACATTGCGCAGCATTTATGAAATCTCTGTTCCTTTCGAATTCTCCTGCTTTATCTTCAAGCTCCGCTATGTCCACCTCATCAGACGCCTGCCCCGCCGCCTCAGCAGCACCGGGGCCACGACCATATTCACCAATAGAACCCACCCAATCTACATAACGCCCCTTTGGTTCTAAATATACAGTTCCATCCTTATCCTTACGCCTTTTAAATAATGCTTCCAATAGGCCAAGTGGAATTTTATTTACAGGCACTTTTTTAGGTAGCCCCTCTTTACTCCCTTCCAAAAGTTCAAAATTCTCAGATGCCAAGATTTCTACTTCGGCACTGCGTAGTTGAAAGACCTTTTGAAGATTCGTAAATCCTTGTCTTGCTGTGTCGAGTTTATCTTTATCTACCCCTTTAGCCTTTTCGAGTTTCGGAAATAATTTTTCGCTACCAATAGTTAGGTAATATCCATTCTCTAATACGCGTGGAGACAAACCAATATACCTTATAAGTTGAATCCTAAATCTGACTTTATCATGACTGTAACTTAACATTGCAGGATGTGCATTAATAACCTTGGCAGCATTTATCCCGTTCTCCTCAAAAATCGTTATAATTCCTCTAAACTTATCGTAGTTGAAATGAAAAGCGCCAGGAAATTTATTAATCAGCTCCACAATATCTATCCCCTTCTCCATAAACAATTCAAAAATCTTTATTCCTTCCCTCTGGGCCAAATCCGGATTACTCTCTTTAAACTTACCAATGTTTGCCTTTACTTTTTCCTTTCCAAATTTGTTTACCGCCTCCCCGAGAACCCAAAGTGCATGTTCATGTGTTGCTACATCCTCAGCGCTTAGGACTGTTAAGAGCAGATTAATTCCTGACTCCACATCCGAATAATTACTCCTCGCAAAAATAGCCGCATGTGCATCTATTAGCTTCTGCATTATTTCTGGCGTTTTTTTAGAAGCAGGGCTAACCGCTACAACTTCATCTATTTGCCTTTCTAGAGTAGGCGTATGCTGAGATGCACTCTTTTGAGGGAGAGTTTCTTTAAAGATGGGGTCTTTTGTATTGAATATCACGCCGTAAAACTCCTCTAACTCCTCAATAATGAATTCTCTGAGTTGATTTAAAACGTGTGCATAATAATCTTTTTCAATTTCGTCGTAAGTGCTGGCATCGATGAATCCTAATACTTTCTGTGCAAGGTATTCTTTGGCCAGCCCGAAATATATGCGTAGAATCGCTATTCGTTTGCCGACATTTTGAACTTGCCGAAGTAGCTCTAACAATTCCAAACGGCTAACTTCATCAATTTGCTCTACCAATGGCCCCCTTATAACCTTCTCTCGAAGCCTTACTTTCAGAGTGTAGAAAGCAATCTCTCTTTCTTCTATAGTTAGATGCATATCTCCTAACGTTCCACGTTTGAAGGTCGATAGCACAAATGCAGTAGGCTCACCATCACCAAAGTCCACTACTAACTCAAAATCACCATCATCAGTGCGACGCGATTTCTCTGAAACCTTGCCGACCCGCCTCCCCCCATTTATCGCTTGCACAATAAACCAGTCCTTATCAGGATTAGCTAACACCTTCGCTAACCACGCAGGTTCCTCTGCACCGCCATCCCCCAACCCCACCTGATCCTCGTCGCTACTACTACGCATATAACCCAACAGGAAACAACTACAAACAACAAGTAAACCAAGAATTCCCTCCTGGCCATGAGCTAATTGCCCAAGGTCGTTGATGAAGGCGTAATCAAAGTTATTACCACGAAATACCCGCTCAACCACAACATTACCCATGGCTACTATTCCTGCTAAAACGCTTGCGGCAAAGAGAAAACTTAACCCCATTTTAATCCAAGATTGAAACTTCGCTGGTATGATACGCTTCAATACGGATCCAAGCAGAAGTCCCGCCAGACCCGAGAATATAGCAATATCCCAGAGTATCTGGGTAAAAGTTAATTTGGTTATAACGTCTTTTAATTCCAGCTCAAACTGAAACATATCTATAACTTTACTGATTATGCCGCTTGCCAGTAACCCTAAGAACATCATCCGCGGACGATTCCGGAACCATTGATAGACAATATAGCTTAAACCCAAAACAACCAAGCCATCGCTTAACGACGGCATAGTAGCACCATGAATACTCCAATCCACTACACCCGGACGAAACTTCATGTCTATTATGCTAGAGATACCCCCTGCCAGAAACGAGCTGAAGAAGTAAACCGAGAATCGCGCTTTAATAAACGCAACTAGTAGTAACGCTCCTATAATAGCTACGATAAACTCACCGTGTGACCAGCTGTGGTACTGCGGCATAAGCAGGCTAGATAATGGACCCAAGGTTAAAGTTTTAAGTATATAGTCAACCGATATAAGTGCACCCGAAAACATCCCGACAAGTAATGCCTTACGCCACCATGTTGTAGATTTATTACTTTCTGAAATCGAAGCTTCAAATCCTTCTACTTGCTGCGAGAGCTTACTGGGAACAAACAAATCAATAAGCAAGTTGCGTTCGGGCAAAGACAGACCGTATGCCTCAGCAAATGCATCAATCATCCTGCGCCGTTCCCATGCCGGGACATCCACAAACGCCTCCCGAATCAACTCAGCAACCTCCTGCTCTAATGTAATCCAGAATATCTCAAGCGCCTCATCTTTCGTCATCTCTTTAGTGCGCTTAATCGGCTCTAATGCCTGTTCGATGTTTTCTCGGACTGGTCTTGCATTCCACACACTTTCAGCAAGCATTTTCTTACTTTCCTCGGGAATGTATAGATTTCGGATAAAACGGCGCCATATCCGCAGCTGTTGTTTCCTAGGCAGACGCTCACGCTCAATCCATTCAATTTGTCTACGCGTAAATTCAGGTAAAGTTGCCTTGTTAACAAAGGAACTCCTTTCCCAATTGATAGCCTTAAGCTTCGATTCCATCACGAATCGCATAGTTATAGCTAAGAAAAATAAAAAGCCTAATATCAAGCTAATAATATAAGGACTATACGAGATTAAGGGTGGATATTTTTCGATTGGTTGAATAAAATTAAGCATATCATACTGGAAGTAAAGTATTGATATCATGATAAATAACGTGGCAATAAATGGCCATCCCGGCAAAATTGTTTTTATAGTTATAGATTCAGACCACGACGCCCGTATTGTCCACAACACACGCATAGCGATGTGGGCAAGGTCATATTTGACATTCACCAGCCGCGGCTGTAGTGTATTCTTCCACCATTGCGACAACCACTGCCTCATAGACTCTTTATCTGTTCCTCCTAAATCCAGGCTGCCGCGTTGGCCGCCAAAAATAGCAGCTTTTAATGTCCTGTAACTACTACGCAAAAATTTAACGCAATTAGTTAATCCCGCTTTAAAAAATCCTCTAGCCAATTGCCACAACTGCTTATATGTTTTAGATAAGATAAATGTCCCTATCGAACAATAAATGCCAATACCTATGCTCTCCGATAATGAAAAACTTGTTAGAGAATATAATAAAACTGCCAAAATAACCGCACTCCAGAATATAGCATTATAAATAATCTCTGCTGATTTTGATTTAGGTACAAATTGCTCCTGCGGAAGTAACTCAGACAAATATTGCCAAGCTTTATCAGCCCCTTTGCCATCTTGCTCAGCTAAGCCATAAGCTATGCCGGCTAAAACATAGCCGTATAATCTATTCTGATTGGTTTCTTCCAAACCAGCTTTAATAAGAAGCTCGGCTATAATCTTTTCAATGCCGGCATATTCTCGAGCCAGTCTATCCCTCTCTCTTGAATCTTTTTTAGACAAGCTCCTTCCATATGTAAAAGCATTGTAAACTCCTTTGCCTCTTGGTCCATAGCTATCTTGAAAGACCTGTAGTTCTGGCCCTAATAATTCTACAATGCGCAATACCTCAAAAATACTTGGGACATATTCACTTCTTTCAACTCTTAGCTTATCAATATACCAATGGCCTAACTCATGATTTAAATCTACCCTTGATGTTGCTTCATTTTTATCTGCCTCTAAAAAAATCATATTCCGATAGATAAAGGCTGAATATACTTTTGAATTATGTATTAAACTTAGACCGTCCAATACAAAATACGCTATGGTATACAAAAACAAGCAAATAGTTAGTGGCGTAAGTATGGGTAAATATAAAATTTTTGCAGTGAGGCTTTGAGTTAATAAATTTATTGTAAGAATATAGAATAAAGAGGATACTCCCAGCGAAAGAAGAGTGAGGTAAAAGTCAGTAGTAAGAGCGAAAATTCTTGCTTTATTATTGCTCGATGAATATATACTAAATTGCTTTTTTTTGACTTTCTCTAAAGCTGACTTTGACACTAGATGTTCTATACATCTTAGGAAATAGCCAATTTCATCCCTAATAATCTCTTGCCTTTCTTTATCAAAACTAGAACTAATCCAGTATTTCTGGCCATTAATTTCAACGAAACTAAGTTCTTTACTTGTCGTAAGTGTCCTATACGCTAAAAACAAAGAATTTATTATTAATACTATAGTAAATATTCCAGCGGGAATATACCAATGATACGAAGAATACCACAACACAGGATAGAAAAATAAGAAAAATAATAAAAGAAGGAATTGCGGAAACAATACAAAAGTAAAGAAAGTATCAGGTGAAAAACGATAGTTGCGGATTATATTAATCACCTTTTTAATTTTAGAAGGCTCGGGAGTTGTATTCTTTCCTGCTTCTGACTCGGCTGGCTGCTGCGCCACCTCGGCTTTTTCGCTAGACCTCAACCCCTTAGAGGCTATCCGATTGAAGACAGTTACAACTAAATGCGGTAAGATTAATCCGAAAACTAATAGGTTAATTGGCGTAAAGATATTGAGCAGGGCGAGAATATAAATAGAGAGGGCGGTAAGACCAGTTATAGCTAGTTTCTCAGGAGAAAAGGCAAAGAAGAATTTTTGCCTAAGGGTTTCTTGAGGGGCACGCGGCATATGCAGGAGATGCCAAGCTAATTGCAGAACAACTAGAGTCGCAACCATAGGCGGGCTCAGGGCAAATGGTATTCCAAACTCCCATGAGAGTAATAGACCCACACCGAGCGTCATTCCAAATACAACCACCCCTGACTCAAGAAAATCTGGTGCCAGCGCTTGACCTGCGAACCAACCCCAGCGCGGCCCCAAGACGCTACTTGCCACCCGCTCCTCAATCCCATCATATACCGGCTGCATCACCGGCCAGCGGCCGCCATCAAGACCCCGCCTTTCCTCCTCAGCTTTTGCTGAGACTTTCCTAATTAGACCTTCGGCCCCAGAGTCAAGAACACCTGTTTCCCCCACGATCTCCACATCTTTATCAGGCGGCACAGACGGACCCCACAGCAAGTTCTTATATTCCTCCACCTCCATAGGTGTTGCAGGACGCATTAGCTTAATCGCAGGTTCCCGGTACGGGATTTTCGACACCACTGCTCCATGCTTAATACCCTCGTGGTGGAACTCAAATTCCAACATTAGTTTGCCATCTTCCCTAAATACATCACGCAACTCGCCTGTGCGGCTGCTTGATTCTTTCTCCATGACAACGTGGCTTGATCTGATTAGCGAAGCTAATTTCCTCAAATAAGCCTGCTTTGGACTAAGCTTCTGCTCTGGCTCAAGCTCCTCAGGTCCAATATCCCAGCTACCAACCAGCCACCGAGCAAACGCAAGACGAATAATTCTAAATCTGCTACTGAGACGGGGAAGTGCCTTGATAAGCTCTGCAATTTCACTTATCATCTCTAAGGCAGCTTCTTGCTTGGCAATCTCAGCTTCAATCTCCGCAAGTGCAGGCCCAACACGTAACTCGGATCTTCGTGCAACCCTCGCCATAGGTCTTCTAATCCGGGCATCTTGAGCTTTGCGTAGCGGCGCTGGTGGCACTTCGCTAGGCTGACGGACTGCCGCCTCGGTAGCGGATTTGGGCATCCCAAAGTCTAAATCAGGAACATACTGCTGTGCCCACTCCATAAGCCGTAAGCGCCAGTCAGATGCATCCGGAGGGATATTTGCTTGGTCGAGCAATCTTACAATAATTTTGCGCACCGCAGCTTTTGTTACTTTCTTAATACGTGCAATTTCAGAATTTCTCTTTCCTTGACCGATTAACCGAAGCACCTCTTCTTGTCTTTTAGAAATTATACTTAGCTCAGCCGCAGGCTGATTCTTATTTGCCAATCGTTCATTTACTCCTGGAAGGACCCGCTTAATCTTCCTCCTCATTGCATAGGTCCTGATGTGGACAAAATCTTCTAATTCCTGAATAGTATAGCGAAGCTGTAGTACATCTGGATGACTACGCCGTGCATGAACAATAGAGTAATAGAGAATATCCTCTAAGTAAGTATCTCTTGGCGATACAAGTAGTACTGGGGAGTGCCCTTTAATTGACAACTGTTCCTGAATTTCTGAAAGATGTTTAAGAACGGTAGAATTACCGATATCGGCAAGAGCACCGAGTTCAGAAAAGCTATATAGATGATTTACAGCATCCGGATTATCACGCCGCGCCTGGATTACGGCATCAAGCAGAGATTCCATCGGCCTTAAGTTATAAGGTTTCCGTTGGCGTGGTGGCATTTGCCTACGGGCGGCTGTTGTTTGTTCATTAAGGTACGACACCAATAAAAGTTGGAATGCCTCAAACTCTCTTAGGATAACTTTCTTCGTTCTGCTAGTACTAGTTCTGATATATTCAAGGTCTTCTTCCGTCAACTCAAACCCTCTCACTGCCTCCAATAAATCTCTCTCTACATGCAATCTTCCTGTCTTTACATCTTGCCTAAATAGCTTCTTTCCTCTTATGATGTAATTCCAAAAGAGTTCTCTTATAAGATACCTCAGTTGCGATGCTGGCCTATTAGTACCTTGCCAACCCGCTACGCCAAGCTCCTCGTCACCCCCCAACCCCGCCTGCTTCTCAGATTCTCCTTCTTTATCTAATCTCTTTCTCGCATCAGCACCATCATTGAAATGTCTCAAATTTCTATGACCCAAGAAGGGATCTTCAGAGTCCCATCTCTTAGTATTTTTTCGCGCCTCAAGCAAATAATCAATTTTACCAGTCTCTCTTGCTATTTTTTCTCGCGCCCCACCTCCCAAAATTCCGCGCCGACTGTCTAAATCATCGCTGTCACCTCTCGCCCCTGTTTCAAGCTTCTGCACCCCCGCCAACGAATCGATGAGCGGAAGATGGTTTTCGCCCAACATCACTAAGCTATGCCCTTTATTGCTAAATTCTTGAAGGAAAATCTGCATTCGCTCAGTACTCCTAGAGTTCATCACCTTTGGCATGAGGACGGACATGGTACTGCGTAACAGTTTATACGTATCAGGATCACTCCGACTCAACTCAAACAATAGTTCTACCCCTTGCCTGAGTTCATCAGCACTTAAGTTCGGGTAGTTCTCAGCAGCAGTCTCATAGTTATATGCCGTGACATCAATTACGCTCCTACCTTGACGCTGGGCGGCATTCTCTAGCATCATGAACACCCATAACGCAACCGATGCCGTTGCTAAATTTCGGTCGCCCCATAATTTCTCGGCAATCTCTTCGTGGATCGAATAATCTTCGGAGCCGTGCACAATCGGGTTCCTAAATGGAACGTGTGTAATTTCCGCAATACGGCGGGCTAAATTAATCTCAATGCCAGCTTCTAGAACGCGCGAATCCTCAATACCTTCAACAAGAAAAACCCAATCTTCAGGATGCTTAACTACCAGCGGACCAATTTCATCCCGCAAAATCCGCATGGCTTCCAGCGAACCGTGGGAACCTTGTATCACATACAGGTGGTGCCGCTGATATTCGTAACGATCCAACTTAGACTTTCCTGATAACCTCCACGGGCTTGCCAGTCCTTTCACCTCTTCAAATGCTGCCTCAATCTTAAGATGTTGCTGACGTTTCCCGTCGACCGCCTCAGGTTCCTCGCTACCCCCCCACCCCGCCTGCTGTGTCAAATCCGATAGTTCGACTCGGTCTAGCCCACTGCGATCATGTAATTCAGTATGGAGATTGATAATAGCGTTCCTTACAAGCTGCTCGAGAACCGCCCCAGGTTCGTCTTCGGGCATCGGCCGGTAATTGGCTCGGTTACGATCAACAGGAGTATCTGTATTTAATACTAAGTCTGAATTATTTCGGACACACTGCTCAGGCTTACTGAGGAATTGCCCGTCGCGAAAGAGAATAAAGTCATTAATTATTTGTGATGGATTCCCATCTTCTAACTGCCAGATACGAATACCCCGTAGGCCTTCGGCAAATTCCACACCTTCCAAACCAATCTCTTGACCGGCGTACTCTCGACCAACTAACACCCTTACTTCGCGTTCCTCGAGTCTATACAGGCCGAACTCACCAGTACCATAGACCTTTCGTTGAGCCAAAGTCTCAGACTTGGCCTTCCCTACCCTTAGGAAATAGATAAGCTGATAGGTAAGAAAATCTTTGCTGCTGGGAATCATCTTAGCATCCACATCAAGCCAATCGTAGGGATGTTGATATTGGCTAGGCCTCTCAATGAACTTACCATTTTCAAATAGGCGGTAACTTATTATTGGGAATTGACGCCTACCATTCCCCACATACCAATACGTAACTCCTCGTACTCCTCTGCTAAAACTACGCGCCTCACAAAGCACCTGCTCCCCAGCTAAACGAAATGGCACATAGCAATTCACATTTAACCCGTCAATACGATCGCCAATACAATAAAGATAATCTTGCGTAACAGGAGAACTCTGCAGATAGCGTGGTTTTGGTCGAAACTTACCTGTAGCAAAGTAAAATATCCACTGGTTAATGATAGGATCATCACTACGCGGAATGTTTTCTAATGGTAAACCTACCAGGCCACAGGGATAGCGCTGGGAATTAATATCCTCAACAAATGCACCATCCTTAAACAAAACATAAGCTACCAGTGGAAAAAGTTTTTCTCCGCGCTGCTGTAAATAAACAACGCCGCGTCTTCCTTTACCAAAATCGGCAGCTTGACGAATTACCCTTGTCTTGCCAAAATGTGTTCCGACATACGTCCGGATGTTCTTCATGCGGCGTCCAAAGAAGTTCTCATATCCGAATGGAGAAAGAGTAACCTCAACATCGGCTGGTTTTGCTTCTCCAGTCCGTAAGAAATAAATGAACTGTTGTGTCCAGAGGTCATAAGACTTTGGTAGATGTTCTGGAAGTTTATCAACCCAATCAAAGGGGCACTGCTTTAGACTCTTAACAAATGCTCCCTGTTTATAGAGAATGTAGCTCGCCAGAGGAAAAACAGGTTTACCTCTAGGTGCATACCAATAAACTACGCCTCTCCTGCCTTTGCCAAAATCACGCGCCTCTCTAAGAAGCTCAGACGGTGGAATAAGGTTGCTGGTAAAGGCAAGAATTCTTCGCCTGGAAATTTTAAATGAATAGAGGCTCTCCATTCTCCTTATATCAAGGACAGGCTGTGCCATCTCTGGGTGGGCTGTGCCAGTGAGCAGAAAATAGATGAGGTGGCGGGTATCATTTCGATTACTCCAAGGTAGCTCTATAGATGGCTTAGTGGTAAAATCAAACGGATAACTCTGCGGTTTAACTAAGAAATCTTCATCCTCGAAAAGAATAGCGGTACGTAGAGGAAATAATTTCTTTTCTCCTTCTACAAACCAATATCGGACGCCACGCCGGCCTTCGCCAAAATCAACCGCCTCTCTTAACACTTGTTCATCCTCTAAGGGACTGGCAACGTGAACTTCAATATCCCGGCCATCTATTCCATAAAAATAGTCGCTCCCATATTTTATTAAGTGAATCTTTGTATCGGCAGGCCGTTCGTCTCCAGTTAGTAAGAAACGGATAAGTTGCTGCGACTCTGGATTGCGACTGGTAGGAAACCCTCTTGGACGTGAAACCCGTCTAGACGCTATATGGGAAGCCGGACGCCTTGACACCCCAATTCCTAAAGGATATCGAGACAATGTTGGAGTATCTACAAACCGCCCTGCGCTAAACAAAACAAAGCTGACGATGGTGTATTTCTTTTGGCCTTCAGAATCAAGCGCCCAATAAGTAACGCCACGGGTCCCGTGTCTGAAACTTACTGCTTCACGAATCACTGCCTGACGCGCGAATACACTACTCACGTAGAGGTCAATACTTTTCTTTCTGATACCGAAAAGGTAATCGCCCCCACTCAAATCAAGAATAATGCGCTGATCCAGAGGTTGACGTTCTCCAGTAGCCAGAAAGTAAATTAGAGGCTTATTTTCTGGTTTATCCGTTTCAGGAATCTCATACGGATCTAAGGCTTCGATATTATAAGGTAACTTGATTGGGTCATCTAAGAACCGTCCCCTCTGAAACAGTTTATAGCTTACAATTGGTAACTCTGGTTCACCCGGCACAACCTGAACATAAATCACTCCGCGACTGCCGTCTTTAAACTTAACTGGCCTTCTTATAACATCGTCTCTACCCACATACTCACTTCCCACGCCTAGTTGAATTTGTTTATTGTGCAACATATAAAGTCTATGACTGCCTTTACTCTGCAGTTTAGGTGTAATCTCGGCAGGAGCATACTGACCTGACCCTAAAAATGCAATCAGGTGACTAACGAAGAGGTCCCTTGTGCCAGGGATATCTTCTTCAGCAATCTTCTGGAAATTGTAAGGCCGTCGGTAATCAAGAGGATTTGTTACGAACTCACCATTACGAAAGAGCACAAAGCTCATTAACGGAAATTGTTTCTCTTCACCCTTCATCGCCCAATAAATAACCCCTCGCTCACCTGGAGCAAACTCAACTGCCTGACGCAAAACCTTCAAATCCCTGCGATGCATACCAAGAGAAACCACCACATCTTTTCCTTGAAGACGATTTTCTTCTTTAAGACGGTATATTCTCTCGCGACCTCTGTTATCCAATTTCACCTTAACTGGTTCTGGCACATCGCCTCCTGTAAGAAGATAGTAAATAAATATTTGACCTGATAATGAAGTCGCTGTGGCTTTGGAAAATAAAGGCGGCGGATTAATTAGCCCAAAGGGATGCCGTATTGGCTTCTCCAAAAACTTGCCTGCTTTAAAGAGTGTATATCCTACAATGGGGACTGGCGCTTTTCCTACTGTATAAAACCAATAGATCACACCCAAACTTCCGTCTTGAAACCGTGTCATTTCTCTTCCAACCCTCCCTAAAACATCAAAACGCCCGACAAACAGCCGCATGGGTTTACCTAGAAAACGGTAAATCGTTTCTCTTCCATCAGCAGCTAATCGTACCTCAACTGGTCTGGACGACGACAAAGGCGCCCGACCCAAGAAATACTGAATCATCTCTGTAACTCGCTGATTTGTAGCCTCAGGAATAAGAGCCCGCTCAGCAGCTATTCCTCTATGTCGAGCCCACCCCATTCGCACAGCCTCGCCTCGCATGGCGAGCGGAATCTGACTGATGCCATCTCGCGCTAGCATCTCATTGACAATCGGCACACTTTTACTAATACTCACTGCATTGCGACCTGTAAGTCTTACAAATTCCTGAATACTATGAGGCCGTTCGGCTTCAGCTGGATTTTGCCTTACCAGAGCAGACCAAGCACGGTAAAGATCGCCAGGCACTTCAGCCGGTCGTCCTACTTGACCTCTCGATGGCCGTGGCGACGCTGGTAATTGCGATTCCTCATCTGGCTGCTTCATTACCTTTGGTTTCTTGGTTACTGACCTTTTCTTTCGTTTTATCTTCTCCTTAGCCTCTAGAATTGGAACCAATGCCTTCGTTTCGGGTTTCTCAGGAATGGCTTGATAGCGCCGGTAGACACGATGCAATCCGCTCTGCGTAGGCAGGCTTTGGATTAATTCGGCCATCTGGCCTTGCTGCAGAGCAGGAATAAGGGCAAACACTTTCATCACCAACACACTCTCTTCGCCCTGCTGTTGGATCAACTCACGCAGCCGTCGCAGTTTCTGCCGCGGAGTATGCTCAATACTTCGGAAAAACTCTTCCTCAGCCTGGGCATCAACCACGACAGGAACCATTATCTTGCGCATGGCCTCAAAGCCATCACGAATCTTTTGTTTACCCAAACCGGTTTCTTCGCGCAACCGCAAGATCTCTGCTTTAGTCAATTCATGCATAGAGACGGCACCCATCAATGCCTCATCCTCTTGAAGTCTCTGCTGCCCAATGAGCCTAACAAATAAACCCTTATCCGCTGTATCATCCGCCAAGTAATTAAGAAGGAGTGTCATAATGCGCTCCTCTAACTCTCTCAATTGCTCAAGTTCCTCTGCACCTTCTTCTCGATCAACATTTCCCTCGGATTCTTCCTCGCCACCCGTCCGCCCCGCCTGCTCTGAAAATCTTAGTGGCTCATTCTGGCCGAGCCCGACCCGTTCATATAACGAATGTATCTGAGTCGTCGGTTCAAGACTATACCACGGCGCAGTTTGTTCTTCGATTCCAATAAACGCCTGTCCCTCTCTATCAAATTGAGTGTATGGGGCGACATCGTTGCCTTGCAGTCCTTCATCCTTAGTCAAATCACAGAGCATAATTGTTTGGTTAGAAGAAGGTTTTGTAATAACAATAAAATATTCTTCGGCAAGTGCGCCACTATCAGGATACCTAGCTAGTATATCTTGAGGTACTAAATCTCGAGCAGGAATTTGCTCTATAAAATAATCTAAGCCTCGACTGTCTAACAGAGCTTGCAATTCTGGGTATCGAAAATACTTTAAATCCACGCGCGGATTATCAGATATAGTAAATCGGCCTGTCCGGCTAAATTTTAGGCCTGCAGATTCATTAAATTCTCTAGCTCCAAAACAAAGGAAAATTTTACCACCCGGTTTAGTAATTCTTATCATTTCATCTAATAAACTATTTGCAATTTTATCGGGCAGATAACCTAAGATACTAAGGCCGATAACTATATCTGCAGGCTGATTAAATGTGGGCAGAACCTTGAAGGCATCCCCTTGAATAATCTCAACATTTCTATAACCTTCTGTATTAATGCGGGCTTTACGGACGGCAACAGAAGATATGTCAATAGCTATCACTTTTCCTTCTGGACCAACTTTATCAGCTATTTTTACAAGCTTATCTCCTGCGCCACAACCAACATCATAGACGACATTCCCATTTTGCAGATAAGGTATAACCCCTCCGTAGAATTTTCCAAAGGTTGGACCATTGGGTTTGGAAAATTCCCCATCAAAAAATCTCCCTACCCTAGTTAATGTTTCAATTGAAGATGGATCATACAACTGAACTGCCAAGGCACTACCAAGTTCTCCTAAAAGATGGGCAACACGACTTCGCGTGCTATTGTTCCAGGACCATCTACCTTCACGTCTTCCTCGACGTTCTAACTCAGAGATTTGTTTGAAGCGACGTTTTTCCTGCCGCTCAGTAGCGATCTTTGCCAATTCTACTAATTCCTCAATCATAAGGCCTTCCAGAGAAATCCCTGCATCTTCTAGTAAATCCCTTAACTTAGTGATGGTTTCCTTTTGTCTAGGGGTAATGTTAACGCCACCCCCCAACCCCGCCTGCTGCGTGAAATCTGATAGTTCGACTCGGTCTAGCCCACTGCGGTCATGTAGATCGGTATGATAATTGATAATTCCGTTTTCTTGGAGCTGCTTTAGAATCGTGTCGGACTCAAGTGGATGGGGTGATAGTTGATAATTGACTCGATCGGTATTACCTAAATCATCTTTATTCAACCTTAAGTCCAAAATACTTACACTAACACGTACGCGTCGTTCAGGCTTAAATAAGAATTGCCCATTCTTAAATAAGATAAAACTAACGATTGCTTTTTCTTTCCGACCATCAGAATCAATTGTCCAATACCTCACACCGCGTACCCCAGGCTCAAACTCTACTACCTGACGAGCAACCCCTTGACCTGCCAATCCTTCACCTACAGATAAACGTAGCATACGATTTCTAATACCATAGATGGGGTCTTTACCGTGTGCATCAAGGGTAATATGATAATCATCGGGTCGACGTCGGCCTGTAGCCAGATAGTAGATAAGCGGCTTATTCTCCATGTGCATCTTGGGGATAGGGATTGTTGAAAGAGCGACTGATTCTAAATGGTAGAGATAGGGAACCGGTTCATCTAGGAATTGTCCATCCTTGAATAACTTATAACTCACAAGAGGTAACTCTGGCTGGTCTGGTATAACCTGAATATAGAGCACCCCGCGACTGCCATCTTGAAATACAACCGGCCTTCTTCTAATATCAGTTCTCCCTTTATATTTATTTCCAACACTTAGTAAGACTTGTTTCTTGTGCAGATCATAAATTCTTTCCTTCCCCTGATATTCCAACTTGGGCGCAACCTCTGGAGGAGAATATAAACCCGAGCCTAAAAATGCAATCAGATGGCTAATAGAGAGATCTCTTGTGCCGGGAATATCGTATTCATCAATATCTTGAAAATGGTAAAAGTATCTGTAGTCAATAGGATTACTTATAAAGTCACCATCGCGAAAGAGTATAAAGCTAACCAATGGAAACTGTTTCTCTTCCCCATCCATGGCCCAATAGATAACACCCCGCCCTCCTCGCCTAAACTCAACTGCTTCACGTAAAACCTTCACGTGTTTGCGATGCGAGACCAACCTAACAGATAACCTTTCTGTCCTAAGGTTATATAGGACTTCTCGTCCTGAATTATCTAGTGTCACCTCAGCTGGCTCTGGTGTCTCATATCCTGTGAGCAGATAGTATATTAGGTGTTGACTAGCCAGTGATGTTGCTGTCGCTGCGTAAAATTGGGATGGCAAATCGTCCCTTCCGAAAGGATGCCGAATTGGTTTCTTCAGAAACTTACCATCTTTAAATAAAGCATAACCTACAATGGGAAATCCTTCTTTTTCAACACGACGAGGATAGAACCAATAGGTGACGCCGTAGACTCCCTCTCGAAACTGGGTTACTTCCCTGCCGATCCGTCCGCCAGAAACATCGCGCGCCACAAAGAGCCGTACGGGTCTACCTACATAATGATAGATCGTCTCATATCCTCTCGCGTCTAATTTTGCCGGCGAAGGTATGAACGAAAAAGGTTCGTTACCCAGAAAGTATTGAATCATCCGCCTTAGAGTTCTGTTGCGAGCCACAGGAACAAGCGCTTGTTCAGCAGTAATTCCTCTTAGCCTGGCCCTGCCGATCTTTACGGATTCGCTTTTTGTAAGAACAGGAATCCGAGGCAAGCCTAAACTAAACAGCTGTTCTTGCACTCTTGGCAGGTGAATAATAACGCTGCTAACGCTCCTACCTATAGACGCTGCGATCTGCCTGTTGCTGTATCTGCGCGGAGACCGAACAGCATCCGGGTCATCCCTGAGTAGCCCTCTCCACCAAGAAATAATCTCATTTGGCACCCCAGGCTTTCTGACTCTTTTAGTGTGATGATTTGATTGCTGTCTAGATTCCTCGTTACCCCTCAACAACCCCGCCTGCGGGTCATTAGATTTTCCCTTCCCCTCTAATCTTTTCCTTACATCAGCACCATCACTGAAATGTCTCAAATTTCTATGACCCAAGAAGGGATCTTTAAAACTCAATCTCTCAGTATTTTTTCGCGCCTCAAGCAGATAATCAATTCCACCAGTCTCTCTTGCTATTCTTTCTCGCGCCCCACCTCCCAAAATTCCGCGCTGACGGTCAATCTGAATGGCTTCTTCGAAGTCAGAGATACTGACGAAGCGGTCCCAGAACACTGTCCCGCGTAGGATTGCTTCCTGACCAGGGTCAAGATTAAACATTCTAGCAAATCGCCTAATAGCTTGCATCCTTGTGCCAGGTGGAGTTTGAAACAACTCATCAACTAATCTTTGAATAACGGGTGGCGGTGGATCGCGGAATTGCTGGTATCGGTAAAAACTAGCCTTTACGCTTTCAACTTGCTTCAATCTCTCCTTAATCGATTTGCTGAGCGTTTGGAAAAAGATCCACCCTGCAGCAAGCGCCTTTCTACTGAGTATTCGATGTATGGTGCCGTCTGCTAATTGTCTAGCGACCAAAAATCCATGTTCCTGTAGAAAGTTCAGTGTTATTGCAACATCATTATTTTCCTCAATACCACTATAGCGTTGTAACTCTTCACTACTCGGGTAGTAGGGATGATCCCAAAGGTAGGCAATGAAAGCAACCAGAATAGACTCAGCAAACCTATGTTCTGGTAGCTGAAGAGATTTCTCCTCAGTAGCATCCAGCAACTTCGGCATTATCTCCAGCTGTTCTTTTAGGGGACGTCTGTTCGGTGCCGGCGCTCGGCCCTTGCCCTGTAATTCGCTACGCTGTGTAGGCAGGTTTCCTCTTATCAAGTCTAGTTTTAACGGTCGGCCTCTATAGTTAAGGATAGGCTTGTCACTTTTATCTGCCAAGAAGACAACTGTAACCCCTCGTCCTCTCACAACCTCAATATCTACCAACGCACTTGGATAATCGGTTATACCAAGCCAGTGCTTACCACCTATCTTTCGTAGCCCCTTTTCTCTAAGTCGTGTACGAATAACGACGTTATCCAGACGCATCACTTCATCGTCTCTAAGCCGAAGGAATGTCTTTACAAGGCGACCTGACTGACAGTCGTAAACACGCGACCATTCCACCTGTGTCAGCTTTTTTCCTTTTGCATCATAAACCGTTGCGCTTACAACTTGTCCTTGCTCAACCCTATAATCGGCACGTGCACCCTTATATTTGTCACCAAGCTCACCCCACTCTATTCCACCGGCCCGAAGAGCGCCTCCTGACCCGAGCCTGTGTTTGCGTATCGTTACCCCATCAAGGCGTGCAAATTCCCGGACATCCATACCTCGATACAGAATCTTCCGGGTTTCACCGGTTTTAGTCTCCTCAATAACCCTCATTGTCAAAGTCTGATAAATTTCACTGTCTTTAATCAGATGGACTTGGCGAATCCAGCCATCTGTAACATCTATAATCACCTCACACCCCGCAAGTTGCTCGCCTAACCAATAGGTATTTCCACCAACACTCAGTTGTCCATCTGCACCAAGACGTTTCCCAAGAATCCAGGCTCGCTTGAGTCCCCGTAAAGTCTCCGAACGTAATTCCCGTCTTGGTAACTCCGAAATCCAGATCAGCTCAATCTCTTCTTTTTCCATCTGCTGCTCCGCCGCCTTAGATTCTCCTCCACCCCCTAAGCCCGCCTGCTCCGATGAATTTACCACACCATTCTCAAGGCCAAGACGGCTAAAGAAACTGGGATGAGCGGGATCAAACTCAGACAAACCTATTGCCGCTACTTGTGCTGCGTAGTAACTCGGTAGATCCTCTGGAAACGGTTGCAGTTGATAAGCCCTTCGGTCTGGGGCAATCGAACCACGGCCGCCGGAATTGTAATGTTCGTCTTTTTCTTCCCTATCTAAAATGCCATAGTGACGGCGAAATTCAGGGGAATCGACGAGCCGCCTCTGCACCCAGGCTAAAACTTGCCTAACCCGGCTTTCTGAAATGCCATACAATATAGCAACCTGCGTACCTGTCAAACCCCCAAATCTCTTTCTCTTTGCACCCAAGAAAAATATATTTTGGTGGTGGGAAGGTATGCCTAACTTCTCCATAAATTCTCTAAGCTGCGTAAAAAATGTCAGATCCTCGGTATCAAGATCCTGGCCAGAATCCACAATTTCTTCAAATTGTCTATCACCCGGCCCTGCTGCATCGAGTGAGGATACCGTCCGATTAATGTTATCCCGTGCCCTTACGAAACGCTTTTCGTCCCATCCCAATTCTTTTGTTAGCTCTCCCAAACGTTGGCGATCTCCCCCTAAAAGTTCAAGCCCAAGTCTTTCAAGGGTAATTACGTCATACAACTCCTGACGAATCACAGATGAGTTACGCCGAATCTCATCTATTATCGCCCAATAGACATTTGTGAATGCGAACACGCTAAACCTAATACCGCGCTCGGGATCGAATAGCAAAGTCGCCTCTATAAGCCCAAAAATACCTGCGTTCACGAGGTCACCTTTATCAAGAACGGTTGAAATCCTAGGACCTATTCTCAATCTCGCCCAATTGGCTACTCTGTCTAACAACTCTTGGTTTAAATTAACCAACATATTTCTAGCAACCAAATTGTCAACTCTTACTAGCTGAACTAGTTTGTTCTCTTCCTCAGCGGTCGCAAGACGTGCCGGGATTTGGCCTCCCTGGGTCTGGCGGAAGAGTTCAGGTACAGCCTGCTCAACGGCTATTTGTTCTTCAGGTGTTGGCGTGCTGCGAAGTGTAGGTAACTGCCGATTCGCTGGTTGGGCTCTATGTTGTAATTTACTACGCGCTTGCCGGCCTTTATTCTGTTGCTCTTGCAAAAACTCAAACCAGTTGCGTAGACCATGTGCCTCGATTTCCTCAGGAAGAATCCCATCGCCTAAAAGTGCTTCGCCCGATAAGAAACGATCAATTAATTTCGCAAGGACGCCTTCGGCTTCTAAAGACAAAACTGGTTTGGGTGCGTAGTGTCTAACGCGTTTACTCATCGTTGCCTTTTTCTGCATAAGAGCTTGTTCTAACTCTTGCCTCTCAGCTAAGAGTTGTTCTATAGATAACTTTCTTTCATAAGCAACGGTCATAATTGCAAAGTTTCTGACACTAATTGAGGTGAACTCAGGAAATGCTCTGCGAATAGCCTCCTGGACGAACTCTCGTGTTGCTTCCAGCCGCAAACCTCTTCTTCGAAAATCAGCATCTGTCAGTCCTAATACTTTAACTGTTTGAATCACAAAAGCCACGATAAGTTTTGTTTTGATGTGATTAAGGTGTGCCTGGATTGTTTTAGGGGATATGCCTAAGAAAATGCTGATTTCCTCGTGAGACAAGCCCCTCCCAACTAAAACAAAAACCTGTTCTTCGCGCTTAGTGAGCCATGTCCGAGCTAATGCAATTGCCGCTAAGACATTTTCAGAAGGCTCAGATAACTTTTCTCGGTAAATAACTGAGAGAAGCGCGATACGAGTACACTCCCCTCTTACCTTACCCTTGATGTTTAATCTACTACAGATACCTCTAATATATGATTCAACGCCTTTCACGCTGATAGACAAAGCATTAGCAATTTCCTTATTGCGCATCCCCTGCGCTATCAGCTGTAGGACTTCATATTTCCCGTTAATAATACCCTGGGCTTTTGCTTTACGCATGGCGATAACTATGGAATCTTCTTGGATCTGTCCTGTATCCGCAGCATGAAGAACCGTCTTGACAGTACGGTCAATCGCTGGAGAAACGGTTTGTATCTGCGCTTTATCTTCATTCGCCAAGCGTTTGTTGACAAGTAAGACATTATTAGATACGCCATCCCAGCTTATTCCGGATAAGGCGGTGAGTTCTTGACGGATGTAGAATTTCTGAGCAGCTTCTGGGTCTCGGTCAAGAAGTCTCAACCAGGCCCGATAAAGTTTTTCACCTGCCGGAGTCAGTTGAATAGGCTCTCCATTGCCACCCGTCCACCCCGCATGCCGGTCTTTAAAAAGCCCTTCCATTATGTCAAATCCTGGACGGTTCACATGGAATGTTACTGGGCCCTCAATCGCACCGCTCTGTTGAACAAACTTTAAGGTTCCGGGGTCAAGCTGATCGGGGTTGTAGGTGGCTTGATTAGGTCGACTACTATATTCTCCTCCCCTATAATCTAAACTTTTAAACCTCAGGAGAAGATCCAATGAGATAATCCGGCTGCGCGCGCGGTCCGCAAGTCGTCCCGCCGTTGCTCTAGTGAGACCGTACAGTTCCCCTAGTACCGGAAAGCTCATGCCACCAAAGGCATGGAGTAGGAAGACATTTTGATTACGAACTGGTATGCGCCGCTTGTCCATCTGCTGCCTTAAAAAAGGTAGAAGTCTAACCATATCCTCAGTATTAACAGCGTCCGCGAAGGCTTGTTCGGACTGCGCATCCCTAGGTTCAAGCGGTCTATCCTCTTCAGAGCCGGGCTGTTCCAGTGACAACACATGCAGTTCGTCAAGTCTAAGCGCTCTAGTAGCTCGTCGTTGACCCCAGTCAAATGTTTCCATGAGTTCCTTGACGCTTGGACGCTTTCCCAATTTCTCTTGGAGCGACCTCAACTGATTGACGTCACGCCACGACGCCCTATCGCTTGGTAACACACGTTCGATTTCGTTACCAATCGCCCAACGGATCATAGGTACTGCATACCTTGCTAATCTATTTTGATATCGCAGATCAAATCGCATGATCGACTCGATGAGCCCGATATCCCCTGCGTCGAGCAAATCCTCATATTCGAGGAGGCCTCTAGCTAATAGACCCGACCCTGTAACGAGGCGATTCACCACGACTCTAACTAATCCTTGATTTGCTTCAACAAGTCTATGTCTAGCGGCGAGGTTATCCATTTGAGCGTACCAGATAAGGGTGCGTTCCTCCTGCAGGGTCAAGAGACGGGGTGACCTGCGGCCAGCTTCGATTTCGGTAAATATGTCGGGGGCAATTTCCGCTACCGCCGCCTCTTCTTCAGGAGTGGGCTTCCGATATTGCGGGGCTTCCTTAGGTGTAATTATTCTCTTGGCTGGCTGGACTTCGACTCTGGGTCCAAATCGTTTCTCTCGCTCCGCACGAAGGATTTCAAGCCATTTGCCAAGACCTTTTTCTTGTACCCGGCGCACTAGGTCAGCATCAGTGTGGAGGTCTTCACCTAACAAGAACCGATCGGTCAATTCCACTGTAAGCCGCTCGGTTTCTGAAGATTCAGTATTCGACGTATTGATACCCCCCAACCCCGCCTGCTCCGAGAAACTTGTCGCACTATCCTCAAGGCCAAGACGGCTAAAGAAACTGGGGTGATCAGGATCAAAGCCAGACATAAAGCCCATTGCCGCTGCTTGCTTGGCGTAGTAATCCGGCAGATCTTCTGGAAATAGTTGTGGTTGATAAGCCCTTCGGTCTGGGGCAATCGGACCACGGCCGCCGAAATCAAAACTCTCATCTTTCTTTTCCCTATCTAAAATGCCAAGGCGACGGCGAACCTCGATGGATTCGGCCAGCCGCTCATTCACTCTGGTTAAAACTTGGCTAAGCCGAGGTGTCTGCATTCCAAGTAGTCTAGCAACTTTTGTCTGTTCCAGCCCACCAAATATTTCACTACAGAGCAAGAATATAATATAATCACGAGTATTCAAGCGTTCTATCTCAAGAGCAGTGTACCCTGCCTTCTTACGGAACTTCATACCTTCCCTCTTTATAACGTTTCTGAGCCAGTTAAGACGCGTCCGATTATCTGTGAAAATCAGTCCTTCAATAGTGTATTCAGACTGCGGAATTTCAAATTCCCTACTACCTGGCTTATCAGACAACGCCTCGAGCGAGACTATTCTCAGGCTACTGTTTCCTAGTATCCTCATGGCCTCTACTTCATCACATTTAAATAGCGCTTTAACTTCTTCTAAATTTGGACGCCTTTCTAGGATGCGCTCAAACTCTCTTACCTCTTTTACTTCAGCTAATGCCGTTCGGTCCAGAGGCAATTCATTCCGAATTGCATCTTTTATACTTCCGCGGACACGCCATGTTGCGAAGGTACTTAATCGATTACCAAGCTCAGGGTTAAACTCTGACAACGCCTCCATAAACCCAGTGATGCCTGCGCTCACAAGGTCATCATAACCTAAGGCAGGTGAACCCTTGAAATTCATTTCATTCATAACTTGATTGACTAACCCTTTCACAAAGTCCTGATTTAGCTCAACCAGCAAATCTTTTGCCGCCACATTGCCGTCTCTTGCCAACCGGCACAGATCTTGTTCTTCCTCCCTAGTTGGATAGCGTTTTGGTATTCTAGCAGCCTTTCTTTCCAGAGCCTCATTGAGGCGATTTTCATTCCATCTCATCTCCTTCATGAACTTTCTCAGCTCTTCCTCGTTCGGGCTCTTTCCAAGGCTATCCTCAAACTCCCCGAGATATTCCACATCTCGCTCCACTTGAATATCATGCAGAAGATCAGGCACAGTTTCCTTAACAATCATCTCTTCTTCGGGTGTCGGAACCCTGGGTTTGGGCATACTCCAAACTACAGACTCAAGTTGAACTTCTCGCTGCTTCTTCAGCCTTTCCTCACGAAGAATCTCAAGCCATTGATCCAGACCATAACCATGAATTGTCCTGAGCAAGGCATCGTCTTTCTCTAACGCATCCCATTCTCCTAGCACATAACTTTCAGCTAGCTTTACCTGCAATGACTTTTCATCCCTTACAGACTTAACCCAGCCATCCCGGATAGCTTCTAAAGCAACACCCTGATTGGTTCTTAGAAGAGATTTAATTTCTTCTTCCTTAACCCCGAGCTCCATTAGCCTCTCCCTTATCTTCGAGCGGGCATCACTTATAAGTATATCGACTCTTACTTTCTCCCAATCTCTATCAGCAGCTATCTTCTCATTACTATCCCCTCTGTCTACACAGATTAACACATGCCTTTCATCTTCATTGAGGGGATTCTCTATCTCAGCTTCCAAGCGCTTCATATCCTCGTCACTAACCTTAGTCCAGCCCCAGCCTTGCCGGGCAACTGCTAAAGCAACACCCTGACGGGTTCTAAGAAGAGATTCAATTTCTTCCTCCTTAACCCCGAGCTCCATTAGCCTTTCCCTTATCTTCGGGCGTGCCTGACCGACAATATTTCTGGCTGTTCCTCGCTCCCAATGTCTATCAGCGTCTATTTTTCCATAGCCCTGGCCTCTGGCTATACGGATTAATACGGCACTCTCTATTCTATTGATGGGATTTCTTGCGCTGGCTACAGTTGGATTCTCATCATTACGCTGATTTCCCGTCATCCCCAGGGGTAGATTAGCGTCTCTGGCAATGAGGTTGTAAAATGCATGGATCAAGCCGGCGATTATCACTGCACCAAACGCACCCTGGCCTAAAGCCCACAACACAGTTCCCGCTATCAGTAACCCAGATATCACAATAGCCCTTGCCATGGCAATCAATTCTTCCTCGGCCGGCGGCAATTTCTCATTGGGCGAGTAAGAAATCCCATCTGTTTCAGAATTCCACTCTATTAAACCGTAGGAAAATAAAAAGACAAGAATTATAATAGGACCTAATAAAAACCCAATTCCGGGATCGGGCGTTCCCAATAAGAAAGGTAATGATATTGCGCGAAAGATTATACCGACTAGAAGTAACCTAAACAGGTCAGGTAAGATTTTGCTTGGAGCCTTCCAGAAAGGCGGACCGCGATATAACTGAGCCTGCCAGCCGTGTTCTCGCAGCTTGGCAAATTTTTCATCATTGAGTATCGTTCGAGCTTTGCGCACTGAAGCGTAATTTTCTTCAATCCAGTAGTATATGCCAAAGGCGTGCATTAATGAAAATAATACGGCGCTTAATCCCGATGTAATTAACAAGGCGATCGTATGGTCAGCAGTCAATAAGGGGGCGACGAATTCAAAGAGCAGTTTGAAGGCAATCCCGGCAAATAAAATCTCTTCTAAGCCAGAGAGGACGGTGGCGGCCTTCTGGCTCCAGCCTTGCTTAATAAGCCACGGCCACGGCCAAAGCATCATTCCAAGGGGAGTAGGGTCTAAACCTTTACCGGAAGGGTTATCTTCAATATCTGCGTCATTACTCTCAAGCGCATTAAGAATCTGCTGGGCTCCGTTTCTAATCTTAGCAGTGGAACCCTTCTGTTCCTGCCAATGCAAATGTCCTTTTAGAAGTTTAGACAACTCAGTCGAGGCTCCCACAAGCTCCCGAGCAATCTCTACCAAACCAACCGACAAACTGTCAGGGGTGTCGCGGATAAGATTAACCTCACTTAATGCTTCGGTAAATGGCCTCATTACATCTTTGAAACGTCGCAAATGCATCTTGACGATCTCAACATATAGTTTTTGATATAGTTTTTGCGCTTGCTCCCTGCATTGTTCATCTCGCAGCGCATTAATCAAGGACTCCAGCGCTACCCGCGGATTATCTCTAGCGATAGCTAAAAGTTCTTCCTTATTCAGTTCACTTCTAGGTGCCTGGCCTAATTCCCGAAGGCCTTGAGCTGCTTCCAGGCTTTGTTTTCTGAACAGCGTATAATAGCGATGGCGCCTACTACCGCTTCCCTCTGTACGGCGTTTTGATCGAGGAGAATGCCGCGTTCGGCTATCTATTATTCCGGTAGGCATACCAAGACCCCATAAATCTGGCAGCGTATCATCAAGGGATTCGTCTCTTGCGCTGATTCTTGAACACTGCCAGGCTTGTTGCCTCAAGAAAGCAACTTTTTTCTTGTTGAAGTGTTGAAGATTTCTATTGAGTCTTCTAATATACGCAACATCTACTTTGCGCAGGGTTTCAAACTCGGGATGCTCAAACAATTGGGTTGTTAAAAACTCGGGCGTGCCAATGTAAACTTTTATCGCGGGAAGACCTAACTCATAAGCTAACTGGCGCACACGCTCATCAGCTTCTTTCGGATTAAGCAGCACATATGTTGAGGCTTTATCTGCAAGGGGGAAGAGTTCTAAAACCAATCGGCGGAGCCTATCTTTCTCAAAATTATCTACTAACCAAGACTTAATTTTATCTTCGATTTCTTCTTTCGTGGCATCGCGGAGTGGATATTCCGTCGCGCGAATTAATAGAGGAATAATATTGGGGGCTAGCGAATCTAATCCCAGTGAATTAATACAAAGTTGGATAGTACTATAATTTTCGATTTGTTCTAAGGTTTCCTCGACCGTAGGAGGCCCCCTTGACGTATTTATCTTGTAGTCGCTAAGAAGTGCTGCCGCAATTACTGTCGTAACTTCGACTCCACTGTATCCTTCCTGTGCCGCCAAGCGTGCTGCAACCAGAGCATGCTCTAATGCATGCTCGAATCGATGGTAACCCTTACCTACCCTACCGCTCTCAAGGTGCTTTTTAAGAAGATACTCAAAGAGCGCATTAAGAACTGCGGCACGCTCTTTGAAAAAGCTGCATTCTGCAGATGATAGCTCTGTCTTCATACGGTTATTGATTTCATTCCATAATTTCCGCGCCTGTGCATCCTGCGAAGCATCATCCAACTCCGCCTTAGGAAATGTGTAACGCATATATGGTCTTACTTTTTTAGTTTGCCAAACAATCTCAGCGCCACGCTGGAGAAAATTCCTCTCAATTGAACCCGCACCAGCTACTAACGTCACATGCTCATAACCTTCTCTCTGGGCTTCCTCCAAGAATCTATCATTTAGTCTTGCCGCAATCCCTTGCCTGCGCCATTCAGGATGCACAGTTGTATAACGTAAATAGGCGGTATTTTGTTTCCCAAGATTACTGTCAATGGTGCGGCGGCCTCGCTTAGCCATAAAAGAATACCATTCCAACGGTCCACCCTCAACATAGCCTACCGCCTGTTCTCCAATATATCCTATGAGAACGATACCTCTTTCACGATTAAATTTTTGCGCAAATGATGGGAGGCTAATCAATAATTCTACTTCTGCTTCCAGATCCTCTTGCTGGCGAGGATAATAAGGAACGGATTTACTTTCCAGCTGGGCAAGCGCTTTAAGCAAAGTGTCATTAATTTGCTGAGGGTATATACGCTGGATGGTCAAATCTAATGAAGTATCACCTGCTCCTCCTGAAATAGGTGGTATTAGCACCAGCTGCATATCTACTAATTCGTGGCTTTCTTTGTGCACGTAAAGCCGCACAGCTAACAAGTCACTTTGTTCAGCGTGCATCCGTTTAGCCCATTCTCCTGACAAGCCATATTCATAATAGTTATAACTCTCAGGATAACCTTGGGTAGCGCCAAGCTTCGCGACAAGCACACCTTCACGCAACGCATGCCAGAGCAATAGCTCTCGTTCCTCATAGGAAAGATCTACTGGCCAAAGTTTCTGGCTAGTTATAATCTTCCCTGCCCCTCGCCGCTCAATGCACGACTCCCAACGCAAGAACAACAAATTTTTTGTGGCAAGATTAACCATACCCCGGCCATGGTCAGGCCGTAAGTTCCGGGGTTGAAAATACGCCATATTTTCACCGCGGGTATAAGCTTGCAGACGAATATCAGGATATGCGGTCTTGATGCGGCCAGAACTATTCACCTCAAGCACCATACGCACCACGCCTGTCCTTCGCACTTTTTTCTCTGGCAAATACCTAAAGAGCAATCCCAGATCACAAAACTCAAAGGTATCAGAAAAAAATCTTCCTTTAAGAGCGGCATCCCGTACCAACCGACGAATTTCTCCATGAGATAACCACTCAGGGAACTGACTTCCCACCGCACCATTGGAGCCATTTGGCGAATCTAAAGGCTGATGGTGCCGCTGTAGAATGTGTAGAAAATCTTGCTCGGAAAGCGACAAAAGCCGTCCGCTACTCTGATTACGCCAAGATACTATATCTTTTGTATCAGCCTGGGATTCTTCAGGTATTAAGCGCGGCAATTGCTTACCTAACTCTAAACGCTCAAGAGCAGCAATGCGTTCTCGTAATAACAACCAGCGGGCCTGGCTTCTCTTGGTCATTTCAAGCGCGTGTTGGAAACTCATCTTAGCGCCAGCCAAATCTCCTATCTGCCAAAAATAATCACCATACTGCTCCCAGGCATTGCGCAACATATTCTCATCACGCGCTTCTGCTTCCCGAAGTGGTAGAACCAGTTCAAAATTGGCAATGGCCTCCACAAAACGTCCTTGTTCAAGTAACACCCGGCCAAGCCCATTGAGCCCGTCACGCGCTCCAGGCTTGAGTCTAATTGCCTCTTGAAAGTTTTTGGCTGCCTGACTAAGCTCGCCATTCTGTAAAGCCTGCCGGCCCCGACGCACAGCAATTCTATATTCCAATTCTCGTTTAGCGTGGTATCTTACATCTTCTAATAGCCCCCAGATAACCAGTGCACCTGTAATTGCAATGCTCATCCAAATAACAGCACCCATAAGCATCTCCGTTGGCCCAGCGAAAAACCACAAGAGCCCTTCTAATAGCGCAAACAACGCCACGCCTCCAAAAGCAATAGCAACTTTGGCCTTTACTCTACGCATAATCACTTTTGCTACATTAATGGGTATAGCCGCATTACGGTTTAGTCTTGCCTCTCTTTCAATAATTCTCTGAGAATGAAATTCTCGCTGACGTTTATCAATCGCCAAAAGGGCTTCCCTGACGCTTCTTTTGATTGCAGGATGAGTATCAGCTATGTCTGCTAATCTACTAAGCGCCGTTTCCACATTACGGTCATTTAGATTGGCAATTTCGCCCAATGCCCAGGCAGCTTTTACTCGCACAGAAACATATGGATCTTTATAGGCGATTTTAATAAGTGTTCCCATAAATGCACGTTTATTACCAAAAGAAGAATCATCTAAAACAATCACTTCTATCAACTTTATCCTCTCTTGGGCTTTGGCTTCATTATCCTCCTTTGAAAAAATTATAGCCGTCCATGCCAATAGCGTAAGTTCTAGAAGAGTCAGAAGGTAATTTTTTTTCTTTTCTAATCCTTGTAATACACTTAGATACCTAACCTTAAAAAACTGGAAAATCTTTTTAATTATTCCTGACCGATAGATGATCAATAGTGCGCCTAAAGCAATACCACCTGCAAACAAACCAAATTCAGACCTTACACTATTAACTATAACAAATAGCGCGACAGCCATACCTATTACTTTAGCCAACCTTAAACGAATCCCTCCAAATTTTCCTCCTAATCCAAGGCTTCCGCGTGTATCTTCGTCTCCGTTTTTCAAATCCACGTGCCCAACATTCTCTACCGACGTTGATATACCTAGGCTTTTCAGCACTTCGTTGCCCGTCAGCAGTTGTTGTATGGTAAGATCTCCACCTGTGAGTATATATTCATGCATAGTAGAGACTCCCACAGTATCACGAATAACCTTGACCACATGATAGGAGACTTTAATCCGCTCAATGGGTACTACTAGCCCAGCCACCATAACTCCCGGTAGACTATGCCTAGCTGCAAGCATCAAATTATCCGCGACATAGAAGTTTTCGGGTGCGCGTATCTTCTCACCCATAGATAACGATGTAGTATCTGTATCATAGCCGTGCCAGAGGATTAACGAAGCGGTATCAGCGAAACGATGTCTGCTATCCCACTGATTCAATTTGAGAAATGTCTGATGAACCTGCCAAAGAACTTTCTCTAATTTCTCAAGTCGCCGCGAAGCAAACTGCATCACGTATTTACGAAAGTCATACAAGAAGCCTTTTATGTCCTGAAAATCCGCCTGTTCTCCCAGAGCATTAATCACTAAAGCCTCTGCATTTAAGGACTCAACAGGACTGTAGAGATACCCCTGCACATCAACTTTATCCACAAACTGGTCATACTCTGCTTCACTAGCCCTCATCTCGGCGTAAACGCGCTTGAGGGCCTGGCGAATTTCGTCCTTGCGAGCTCCTCGGAGTTCAGTAACTAGCCGAATGAGCGCTTCAAGGGCGGGGGGACTGGTGAGGATATACACCAGTGCAGGGCTTGAAAACCCTGCGGCTTCCTTGAATCGCGCTTGTGCCGTTTCGAGAAACTCTATGGCATACTGGCTCAAATTCGCCTCACTCCATTTGCCAAGCTGAGCAAAATTTGTCCCTCCCAGCCTAAGGCTACCGCGTTCGCTGCTTAATTTATGTGCTGCTTGTCTGACCAATTTACTGAAATCAGAGGAGAAGAATATTAAAACGCTTGAAGAAAGAAGTGCTATTGCCAATGCCAAGGCTGCCTGATTAGTTTTTTCTGAAACCTTGGCTTCTGCTTCCGGCTCAAGGCGGATAGGTTTTTCTAGCGACTCTTTTTCTTTTATGGCACTGCGGTAGTCCTTAAGTTTATCATTCATAAAAGTCTGAGCCGTTACTAACCTATCAGCTATATTTATAACTCCCGCATAGTCGGCCTCTGAATTTTCCAATTTTAATTGTTCCTTTAATTCTCTTGCTTGCCAGTAAGTATTTTTGAGATATCCAATATATCCGGAAATTTCTCCTGCCAGCGCCTGTCGCGTTTCTGAAAAATCATCTAACTGATTACCAAAGATAAATTGACTTACCCCGCTACTATAAAGAAACTCACCCTTAAACAAGGAATCGTAATATGGCCACATAAATGCGGGTAGTTGCATTGGGCCATCTCGGTATTGACCCATTGTCCGTTCGGCAAGATGCGCATAGGCCTCATCATCGTTCACAATAGCCAAGTCTCTTGCGCTTAAATTGTGCACATCTTCTACTTTCTCTTCAATGCGTAGATATGAAGCGCCATTTCTTTCTACTTCCCTTGTCCTCACAAAAAATCCGGCGTCTTCGTCTTCCACAGTATAATCTCCCACCTGCCAATCTTTTGCTGGCTCAAATTGGCTTTGGTAATTGCCATAAACATATTTCTGGGCTAATTGAATGGCAAAATATATTGCTTGGTTTTCCGAGGAATTAGCATCCATATCCGCAAAGCGCACCAGGTCTTTGATAAATGCTTCTCTGATTTGCGGATTATCCTGCTTTAATTTATCCCACCAGGCATGAGCAAACTCATGCACGGCTGTGGCATAATCAGGGCAATAAAGGTATATAGTAGACTTTGAGAAATCAATTTGCCCTCTTAATCCTTCCTCTATTATCAAGGATAACTCAATAGCATATTTTTCTCTGATATAGCTCGCTGCCTCTTCGGTAAACCCAAAATAGGCTAAAGTGGCCTCTCTAAATTGTTGGACATTTTCCGGAGATTTAAGAGAAGGCATAATATCGATTTTATAAGGATAAGCGGAAGTGCGCAGGGTTAGCGATGCTGCTGGTTTTATAAGTGGTTCATTAAAGATATTCTTGGCGGGCAATAAGACACTGGAAGATAAAATAACCGCGATGAGGGTAAGTAAAACTAATTTGTTTCTTATCCATTCAAGGATGCGTTTAGGTTTAAATGTTTTTGCTCCCCAATTCCTTATCGCCCGTGCATAACTCACTATAGCATCTCTTAAACCTTTAAGAAATCTTAAAACTCTATTTTCTAAATTACGAATAATTTTTCGTATACCAAGCCTCATTTCGTTGTATGCTGAACGTAGCTTATAACGAATAGGTAAATCACTAATTCTTATCCTATAGATTCTTTCTAAGTTTGCTGTTGCTAGTCTATAATTTTCTATAGCCAAGTCTTCTCTACCTCGATTATTATAAATTTCTGCTTTGCGTAAGTATGCCCTGGCGTAATCCGGCCATAATTTTATAGATTGGTCATAATTTTCAATTGCTTTATCTTCTTCGCCTCTAGCTTCTAAAATGAGGCCACGATTATAATAAATAATTGCTCTAATATGCTGTTTTGATAAACCTCTTAATTCTTTTCTATCACTATAAGGATGGTGAGAGGGAAATTCAACTGCTCTATCTACCCAATCTCTACCCTGTTTTACTAACGCACCGATTCTGCGATGCTTAGCGTTTTTCTTATTATAAGCTAAGTCAACAATCTCCAGCGGATCAGTAAAGGGCTTAAATAAAGTGGCGCTGTGTTGTCCGTAAACCCCATTTTCATCTTCAACTATATCCACAAAACCCACATCTAACCCAAAGGCTTGGGCTAAAACTAAAAACAGATAACTAAGGCCGGTGCAACTAGAGCGACCGGTAGCAAAAATCTCACTTAATTCCACAACCCCTGGTTTATAGGCGATATTTTTACGGATAAAGCTAAACAGCCAATCTTTCAGCGCAAATTCAAACTCAGCCCTTCTTAAGACACTCATCAAAGCGGATGCATGATAAAACTCAAAGGCAAATTCTTTGATCCCTACACCTTCTTTTCCTTTTTTAGCTTTTTCGTAGATATTTCTTAAAATTTTCGGTACGCGGGGATGTCTCCATTTATTCAATTCCTCCTTAATATCTGCCAAATTAAAAGTCCAGACCTCATCAACCGGCTCAAATTGCAATTCTCTCACCTTTACTTCGCTCCTCGGCCTTCCTAACCATAAAAAGCCAGCTTCAGAACCTAACCTTCTATTCGCTGGTAAATTCCCAATGTGGTGCGAAGAATTTTCGGAAATCGTATCTGTTTTTTGTGCTTTCTTATGCCAATCATCCCTTTGTTTTCTAGCACGCTGTTTTATCTTCCAGTAGATTCCTTTATCGCTAGTTCTTTCAACTACCAAAGCATATGCTCGCCTTAATTTAACTGGAGCTTCTAAAGAAACATAGTCGGGTATTGGCCGTCGGCTCAATGACATTGAGTCATAATAAATAACCGATTCTATCTGCAATACATCTAACCGCTTTTGCCCAATAGGTCCGCTTACAAGAATTGAAGGCCCTGCCTCTTGTATAAATTTCTGAATGGTTTCTCTTTGTTGTTTAGGTGTCTTACCGATAAGATTGACGATGGCAATACCTCGACCATTTAGCGCCTCTTGAAGTGCCTTAATAATGTCCTCAACTTTCTTAATTCTTTCTGCAAATATAACAATCCTGCTTCTGGTAGGCGTTTGGGTTAATTTCTGGATTAAGTCTACCAGGGCTTTTGTTCTCGGCTTTTCAATTCCTGCCTCTTTAAGGCCTTCACCCAATTCTATCAATCTTTTAACATCCAGACTATCTGCTAATCTCTCTCGCCATATGGCTATCTCGCGTTCTTCTCTCTTCGAAATCCCTTGCCTACGTTTTGCTTCCTGACGTTCTCGCGCCTCCCGAACATTATCGATAAGACTAGACAAGCTCTCAGTTACAGCTGAAGAATTTTCTTTTTGTAGCCCCTGCAGTAGCCCATGTAGATATCTTGCTTCAGCATTATCAGAACGCCTTCCTCGACGTTGGCCGAGGTCTGTTGCCGCATACCGTTCAGTCTGAAGTCGAAAACTCTCGTCGTGGGCTCTCTCTGTTATCTTTTCATCCCTCTCTCTTGTGATAATAATCATTTCAGCTTGAATTAAAAGCGGGATAAGGACGAAAATGGTATCTGGAGCCTGAACTAGTTTTCTGGCAAATTTTACTTGTTCCTTATCAGTCAACTTTGGCGTAGCGACAGTTAAAGGCCTCTTAAATAGATGTCCTATTAGAATAGCCCTTACTGAAGCTGGCATAAGTCTTAATACTTCTGCCAGATTGAGAGCCATTCTCTGTTTTGCGGCCTGAGCCTGGGCGGTCCTTAATATCCTGATAACCTGCCTTGGATCCTTGAGTTTCTTCTTTAAATCTTTCTCCAGCTGGAGGGCGCGGGTTACATATCGATATATTTCTAACTCCGCTAGTGCTCTGCCTAGCATCCTTTCTAAAATATCTTTCATTTCAGTGAACTTGGGAATTTCTACAGGAACCATCTTTAAATCAGCTAAAGGAAATATGCGAATTTCTGACGGCGGAGTTGGCTTTGCAATAACCTCTGCGCCTTCCTCCAGAGATAAAGGAAGCTGCCTGGGGTCTACCTTGCGCGCTGGCTTACGACGGCGAGGGTTTCCGTAGCCCGGCCTTCGATAGAAGCGTGCCCTTGAATTTCGACCAAGACCAATTTCTGAATGTAATATCCCAAGTGGCGATAATCCCATCTCTGCCTCATAATCCCTGACAAAATTTCTTGCCTTGCTGTGTGAAGACTTCATCTTTCCTTGGGCCTTCTTAATTTCTGGATAAATCATCGATACATTATATCCGCCGGCTCGCCAGTCTTCAGGTCGACCTTGGGCTAAAATCTCTCCGATGGTTGCACCATTACTAATATGCATACCTAAAACTGAATCATAGAGGCGCCGGCCAGTCTTACGCATAAAATCTTCCACTGTATCTTGGGAATATTTCTCACGCCAGTCTAAATAGGCCTCAGGTCCGACCAGTCTGGTCGTCCATTTTTCGTATATTTCTTTGGATATAGCCTTTTTTAGTTTCTCGGGTAATTCTTCATAAGCATAGAATTCAAATCTACCATTACGTACATCCTTTATTGCCCAAGGTGGTGGTAGCGTGACCATAAGATAGAGATTAATATCATAGGGTTCGCTATCATTAAAATAATATTCAAATTCTCTTAAATCTCCGGGACGACTACGAGCGCTAAATTCGTTCTGTCCTTGCTGCTTAGCTAATTCATATTGAGCTTTAGCCAATGCTGGGCCAATACCTAACCTTCGATATTCAGGAAGCACAGCTACCCAAGGACAGACACGCATATCGCCTTTGGGCTTATGCGTGCTTAGGGTCCCTCCACCAGTTAATTCATCCCAAGTCTGGGCAATTGGCTCAAAAGTATTCAGGCTAAGCATTAAACCAATAATCTTCCCTTCTTGATTCTTGGCTACCAATATACCCTTAGCGTTATTCTTTAAAGCTGCCTCCATCTTTTCTTCTGTAGTGCTAAGGCCCTCAGGCGAAGCAAAATTATACACCTCTACGATTTCCTTCAGCTGGTTAAGCTTGGCTTTCTCAATAGTAAATCCCTCAAAAATCCCAATTACATTGCTTTGTGTATCAACCAACCTTCTTAATCCACCGCTTAAATTACCGTCGCTCCTCACCATCGCCAATACACCAAACAATCCCGCTATTCCCGCCAGACCAAAGAAATTAAAATCGATTAATAAAGCTACAGCTTTTATGTTTAAGCTTACCTCCACAAGCCAGGATAAAATTCCTAAGGACTGCATAAAAACTATGGGGAGTAGGCACATAATCATTTGAATACCCGCAATCAAAAATAATCCAACAAAACCAGCAAATATCAAGATTAAACCACTAACTATAGCCACATCAGCTACATTGGCTACTACTCTCCTATCGCGCCAATTGAAGTGAAGGTAATCAATCACTCCTCCCAGTGAAGACAGACTTCTCACGTTACTCAATCCGCCTCCCAACAGTAACGATGAACCAGTTATCATTGCTAATAGACTGATACACTCAGCAATATTCGATATCGAGAGCGGAACGAACATAATTAACCAAATAACGGCCGCCTCATATAGTAACATAGACCAAACAAGATTCCTTAAGTTGTCGCTAAGACGTTTCCACCTTAGTGGCTCTATCGGATCTACATGCTCCCCATATATTAGTCGACCACTTGAGTCATATCTATACTTCGTGCCTAACCGCGTTCTCAAGATGTCTTGAATAATCTGATCGAAACCAACCAATAATGGGACAATGACAAGTGGCAACGAGATAACTGCTGTGAGTATAGGCAACTGCCACCATCGTGTATAGCTCGTCACACCTGTGATTACGCCAGCTATTACTCCAGTCACCATAATCCACACATGGCTTCGACCGTCTTTCCTTGGCAATTTTTGGTGTAATCCGCCTAAAAGTTCAAGTAGCCACCAATCGCGCCCCGTCAGGAAGCGGAGCCTACTCCCCACCAGCCGCGCCCCGTTAGAAAGCAGCTGGAACAATTTCCGTCCCCCACCAGCCACGGAAGGTAGAACAGAAATCACCCAGCTAAATACATTTCTAACGGGGCAAAGTGGTCCGCCCCATAAATAAGGATTCTCGGAATATCCCGCTTTCTGGAATAAATATACGGATTGGAAGCGGCCTCTTTCCTTACTACGCACACGTAAAGAACCTCTTGCGCCAAAGAATATACCAAACGAACGACACAAATCTCCCTCATCAATCTCTTTTAATAACGGCGTATCAAATCCCGGGAATCGGACATCGGCAATAATTATTCCTCCGGGATTTAAACTATCTAAGATTAAATTTTTAAATTCCTGCCTTATCGATGGTAATAAACCAGCGCCCAACTCCTTCTGGAAGTAAAAATCTATACCTTGTTTTAAAATATCCTGCAAGAATTGAGGAAGAGGTTCATCTTTAATAACATCAAGGTGTTGAATAAAGATTATCCTTCTGTGTCTTGACCGCTCCTGCCAGTATGCCCAGTCAAATTCTATTTCATATACGTTATCGGCTAATTGTCTGGCAGAAATATTCTCTGCTCCCATTGCCTCTAACTCTAATCTTATCTGCATGGATATGGCTACGAGATGACCATTGTACCAACCACAAGAACTTTTCTTGAGGAAATGGGAAGCAGAGAGTCTCCTTCTTTCTTCGATTGTGAGAGTTTTCTTAAAATCCTCTACTGAGCCAAAAACATCCCTGTCTACGAATATTCCTACTTTGGCATCCGTAGCCAGAAAGTAAGTTACGACATCAGAGCGACAGCCTAAATATAGACCTGTGTCTTGCGGATTTACCCTCTCTTTTAGTGCCGCCAAATACGCCGCTCTATCCTCTGACAATAATTTTGCCTCGACTACCCGATGATCAAAATCAATTGCCCCGCCGCGCATGGATGGGAAAGTGTCCGCATCCGTTGGGTTACTCGTTGGCTCACCGGCAAATCTATAAGCGGCGTCAGTTCCTTCTTTCTGTTGCAAGAGCATCTTGAAGGGGCTAGTAGATTGATTAACAAGCTCTCCTCTGAGTTTGAAGTCTTCAATTTCTACTTGAATTTTTGCCATTATCTTTTCGTGAGAAAGACCCGGTTCTTCTTCCATAAATCTCACGAATAATCCTGCCACTCCTATAGAGCTCCATAAAGCAGTTACACCCTTCTCAAGATTATCCTGGCTTCCACAAAATACTGTTTTAAGACCTACCTTTTCACCAGCACCTGCTAAGTAACCAAAGTCCTGATCAACTGAGATATCATGCTGTCCAGGCAGCTCGTAAGGATTGGTACCCCTTCTGTTGTTTTTGATTACTACGCGACAATGGTCATACTGGGGATCTAAGATAAAGCTCGTTGGGCCACCATAATCTATGGTTAAGATGTAGCCCTTATCAAGGATTCTTTCTGCCCCTTGAATATATCTTGCTGCATCGGTATTAATATAAACGGCAAATGGCTTTTCTTTTTCAGATATGGCCCGGGCAATCTCCTCTTTATTTTCCTGAATATAATCAAGTATCTCAGGAACATATTCCGGATCGATATAATCTTCAGTAAATCTTATCTCTTGATTAAGACGGCTTTCTTGAGTAGGCCCTAAACTCCTAAGATAAAACCTTATGCTTAAGTAATCATCCTTAGAAAGATATATTCCATCATTTAAAGGAAGTCCAAGCTCAGAGATTAACTCTTTGCTTCTTTGAATCAAGGCATCTTGTTTATCTTGCACTAGACTTGCAATTAAGGCGGACGATGCTATGGGTATAGATAAGGCAACCCTTACCTTGCCGTCGGGATAAAGGATAAGTTTATGATGGGCAAAGACATCCAATAGTTCATTGGAAAGGATTAGGCCTTTTATGGAGGAGGGTTTAAAAGCGCTCTTTTGGAGAAGAGCCTGGGCATCAACTAAGACTACATCGAATTTATCGCTAAACTTAGCATTTTTCCTCCTTTGAATCTCAGCTAAAGGAGGAGACCGCTCGCCAATAATATAACGTAGTGCTTGATAAAAATTAGCCCAATCCAACTCCTCGCCAGCTAACTGACGAACACGTGAAAACGCATCGTAAGCCAACGTTCCATCTCCGCCGCCAAATTCTAATATAGTGAAGGCCTCATTCTTTTTAATTGTGCCTGCTTTAATCATTCCCTGCCACATCCTAAACGCCTGCTCAACCACTAACCAGCCAAATACCGGCGATAACTTCACGGGAAAAGTAATAAAATCACTACCTGTTTTTGCAGTGCCAATGCTTACTCTACCACTGGCATAATATCCCCAATCTGGATTATATAGGGCCTGCTCCATAAATTCTTTGAAGGTAAAGAACACTTTTTGCATTGGGTGTGGCTGGCCTGGTACTACTTGGAAATCTGGACGATTCTTTTTCGTTGTGCCTGGGCCGCGGTCATAGTCAGGTTTTTGATTTGTTTGGCTTTGCTCAAACAGGGCGCGCACAGAAGGCTCAACAATTTCATTTCCCCGCACATTTACTCCGCTTTCTAATTCAGGAAGCCTGCGGATTGCACCATCCACACCTTCTATGGCAAGAGCAAGGACATAAGGTAAAATAGCTTCGCAGAATTTTAGCGTGGAAACCCTGCCTACGGCTGCTGGCATATTCGGTACAGCATAAAATAAATTCCCATCTCGCCAGACAAAATGGTTTTCATGACTAGTTACTACATAACCATCAGGAGCAATACTTCCACCCTGATCTACGGCAATGTCAACAATAACCTTCTTTCTATATCTGCTGGTACGCTCTAAAAGTTCGTTACTGATTACTACCGGCGCCTTATCACCAAACACATAGACAGCGGATATTATTGCGTCAGAATCTGTTAATATATCTTCTAGGTCATCGCCAGTTTTTGAAGTTATTTTGACATCTAGAACTCTACCTTGAAAAGTTTTATCTTTAAAAAATACCTCTAATTCTTTTTTTCTTGTCGGGTTAATTTCACTGATAGTTACACTAGCGCCCATTGAGGCCGTAACTAAAGCTGCATGTATTCCAGCCACCCCGCCCCCGATAACTAAAACATTTTTGCCCTCAAGATTTTCTTTAGGCCCAAATCTATAGAAATCGTCCATACTTCTAAAGCGATGAACTGTCCTTAAGGGATACTGATTATAAATAGAAAGATCTTTGGGTTCAGCTATGCCGATATTTATAGCCCCTGCCACGGCCCAGCCGGAAATGGAACCCGCCACTTCACTCATCGGGTCTAAAAGAATGGTCCGCCCGTCTTTTCTCACCGTCTCTAAACCAATTGCTGTCAGGCCTAAATCTTTTAAAACTTGGGTCAACCCCATTGAGCTGGCTAAATGCAGATATGAAATTATGGTATGGTCGGCTCTTATAAAAGGGTATTCTCCTGGTAGAGGCTCTTTTACTTTAACGATTAATTTGGCACGCTTAAAGACTTCTTCAGCGGTTTCAACTATGCGTGCACCTGCATTTTTGTAATCTCTATTAGCATACCCACTCTCTCTACCGGCGCCGCTTTGCACCACAACTTCAATGCCTTCTTGAACAATTATCTTTACTGCTTCTGATGTAAGAGCAACCCTTCTTTCACCCGGCTTAATCTCTTTCAGCACGCCAATAACTGGCTCAATCACCCGGCGAATCTGGCGTGCTCCTGTTTTAATTTCAGCATTATCACCCACATCACCTAAATGTTTAAGGATAGCGATTAACTTACTGCGGAACGCTGGCGAAATTGCTGCCAACTTCTGAGCAAGACTTGCCATTGCCAAAGAGAAACCATCCGCGGGCTTTTGTTCTAAATCTACGCTATTCAAGGCAGCAATAAAATGTCCAATAATCTTTGGTTCATCCAAATGTATCTTAACCACCTCAACATACAACTCCTGAGCTTCTGTTTTAGGTAATTCAAGCGTCAGGAAGTGAAGGGCTGTACCAAAATAAGTTTCTGCAATAATCAAAAGTTCTGCTTTAAGAATGCGCGCAGCCTCCGGAGAAAGATTTCCTAATAACCTGCTTATTATTTCATAAGTAATTTCGCCCCGTAAATTACGTCTCGGCAAGAAATACATAAGCTGTGCATGCACTAAGTCTCGATAAGGCGCATCCCTTTGCTCATCAATTAGGCTTTGCACGAGGTCAGGGATTGACATTGATCTAATCTTTCTCTGAATATCCTCTAATGGTACTGGCTCTGCCTTAGATGGCTGCAAAAGAGTTAAAGGCTTTTCAGGACGATGAAGTTCATCAAGAGCTCTTTCAGTATGTCTAATTTGTCTTTTTAAAGTTTTTTGTTTTAAAGCTTCTAGTTTTTGTCTGCGAAGCTGCTGCCTTGTTTTCTCTCTTCTGTTATCAAACCGCACCCTATCGCTACTACCTCCTCGCCGGTGGTTACCCCTGGCTCTGCTACTAAAGCCTGGCATTTCCTCTATTGATAAGGGGCGTTCTCTATGATGTCGCCTAGCTTTTTCTATTTCAGCTGCACCGCCAACGACAGGGGGTAATTTTGTGGCCGTCATTACGGTTACTTTGGCGTGGCCTTTCTTTTCTATTCTCCCTGGCTCCAAGAGCTGACTGGCAATATCAGATTTTGTTGCTTGAGGGATGCGCTGAATAAGCTCTTCAATATAAATCTTTTTGCGTTCTATTTTAAAACCTGCCTCTGCAAATGCCTGAATAAAGCGGTTTAATCTTTTCCTTTGTTCACGCTTACTAGAGGAAGTAACATCACTGACTAGGATGAATTGCTTACCTGCCCTAAGTAGCGAATATACCTTTCTCGCAATTGCATTAGCTTGCTTTGCCATCGCCCCGCCAAATTCAAAATTAGGGAAAAAGAAATAAGCCTTATTCGCTCTTCCTATAAATTCTTTTGCCTCCCAATCCTGAATTCTCTTTTTGACAAATTCTGCATTGGGTAGTTCTTCCATCAAGGCTTTAACCGAATCTGCAATACTATCTTTTGGGTCAATAGCGATTATCAGACTGCCAGGATTATCTAAAGCCAATGCTTCTGCTACAAGACCATTGCCTGTCCCGATATCTAAAATTATCTCCTGCCATTTCCGAACATAAGTCCCATCGGCTAACTTAATAAGGCAAGGCGTAGTATCATAATATTCCTCTTTTAAATACACATATCTATCAATAAACTCATCGGTTAAATCTAAACCATATAATTCCTTAAATTGGCGCAACTGTGTATCTACTACATAAGGCCCTAATTCAACTATCCAATGCGTTGCAATGAACAGTGGTTCATAAATATCTGATCGAGATGTAGATATTTCAATTGGCTTAGCCTCGCCACTTATGCCTGTTTTTCTTAATTGCTTAACAATATAAAAAGAGGCGTATTTACAGTTTCCTCTTTTATGAGGATTATATTTTTCTACTGCTTTCTTGGCAATCTCTAGTAATTTAATTCTCAGCCATTCTTCTTCTGTTTCTGCTGCGCCGCCAGCTACTGGATTTTGCCTATTATTAGCATCTATAATCTTTAATTCGTCTTCATCGGGCCCAACTTCCTCCATGCTAAATTCGTTGGACCTAGTAGAAGAATCCCATGTGCCAGGACCAATGCCTGGAGGTTGCTCAAGGACTGTCGGCATTGGTTCGTTTGTCGCTGCAAGCAGTCTGCTTTCGTCATCCGAAAGCTCCATTCCTAAACTGACCTGTGTTAACATGTCCAGGAATTTCGAATCTTCCTGGCCTAACAATCTGATTAACCCATACATCGCTATGCGCTCTTCATTCAATTTTCCTTCAGCCAACCAGAATCTGTCGCTGAGTTCTTGACGCATCAATAGCCAAAGCTGACCTCTGAGCATCTCCCAATCCGCGGGCTTAATCCCCTGTTTTGCCAAAACAAGGTGACTTAACCTCTCCATAAGGCTCAAGGCAGCAAGTGATTCACGAAGCTGTCCTGCTACCTCAGCGCTAATAGATGAGTGACTAATTTCTTTAACGATGGCAAGCACCTGTAATAACGCCTCAGTCTTTTGCTGAAGTGATTTAATAAATTGCCTGTAGACCTCCCATAATCCTAAGCGTGCTATTTGATTTGTTAGTTCCGAGAACCCCTGCCGCTGATATTCCTTAAGATAGTACTCAAGAGGCCCTGTCTTTTTGATGGTTTCAGGAGAAGGTAATCTGTACAGCAACCGTAATGTCGGTAAGCGTTCGTTCCGCATGATAAATGCATAAACGAGCATCTCTTCCTCAGGCCCTAATATCGACGCAAATATACGCAGGAGATTCTCTTTAGCCTCAATGCGCAGCTTCTCTCTAAAATTATCCTGCGCACCGCCGGCAAGGTGAATAATTCCTAATTTCACAAATATATCGCGTAAGATTTGACGTTCTGGAGAACTAAGTTGATTAAATGGTGGGTTTTGAGAGGAGATTAGAGCAATGAGTTCTTCTGGGAAGAGCAATTTTTCTCTAGCGACATCATGCAGGCTGAAATTCTCAATAATAAACTCTAATGCCTTTCTTAAAGCCCGGGTTTCTTCTCTTAACTGCTCTTTGACAAGTGTTAAGCCATCATAAGGATTAGTTAACCCTTGCGCATAATATAAATCTATTGCCTCATTTATCTTCTTTTTGGCTCCTTCAATAAACGCAGATAAAACTTTTTCTACGCGTGGGCCACCCGCTATTTTAAGTAATCTTATTGCTTCATTGTATTCTTTATCCTGAGAGCTAAAGGATTGCTCTATTAAACTAGGCATGGTTCCTTCTAATTGGCTAACGATAGAGAGCCAAATTAATTTTTTTTCAGTTGAGGTGTGCAATACATCTTCTATATTCTCAACTACGCCCTTTTCTATTCTACCGCTTTCTTTTTCACTGCCGTCAAAAATATTGGTTAATGCTTCCATTTTCCTTTCGCTGTCCAGATATTTAGCTAATAATGAGGCTGCGTCTTGGATAGATCCGTAATCAATCATATAAGGTGGTTCAAATTTGCTTCGGTGAGTTTCTCCGGTGAGCTTAAAAGCTCCACCTATGCCTAGGCTAGGATCCAGGTCAGCATAGAAACTCCTTAGCCTAAATTTAAAATCAGCGTAAATCTTGGCTAAACTATTTTCTAATTCTGTCCTCTGGCCTTCTGGCTTTAAAGAGGCAAGGGCAGCTACAAATAAAAGTGCTTTGCGCCTGAGGTCAATATTATAAATATGCATGGGTGGGATGTTTAAAACTTTATCGCTATAAAAAATTAACTTGTTGAAGATATAACTTAAAACATCAGGAATTCTTTCTCCAGTCTCATAATCCAAGGCCCGACCTTCTGATGTATAAGCCGCAGGAAAACCTATGCCGCCAGGTTCTTGAGGAACAAATGCGTTTAACACTATAGGCCCTTTTCCTTGAGGTATATCCAAATAAAAGGTAGACAAAAGAATGGTTATAATTTCCTGTTTAAGATTTCCTTGAACGGTAGTAATATAAGCATGCGTCCGATCGTATTCGCGAAGTAAATCCATCTCAACAAGGCTATCTATTATCAGTATTAGAATAGGGTAGGGTGTGGGAGGAATTCTTAACTGAAGGTACTTGTGCTTACCTAGAGTTGCCACAGCGGATTCAGGCAACGAATGAGCTGTCTTTATAAGATAAAGGTAATTAATAAAGGTGGCAATCAATTCCGCTTCTTTCTCTTCTGCGGTATTTTCTATAAGCCTGAGTATCTCGATTCCCATAGGAGGAAATTTTTCATGCAAGGCTTCTACAAGGCGGATAGCGGGTATAATTAGTTCTTTAAGCCGATTTTCTACTTCGTCTTTACTTAATCTGCCTTGCCTTAACATTAAGTAAACCTTCATCTTAACCAGCATCTGCGCGCCTAGAGTTAAACCAGACAAATCTAATCCGGAGAAAATTTCATTTGTCTCAGCCACCGCTTCAAGGTCGATATTTAAGTTTTTAAACCCGTATTCCAGATCTTCTAAGGCCCGCCTTAGAGGCCCCATGGGAAGTATGTTAAGTAATATATAAAGCCTGTGCGGGGCTAATGATTCAGCTACGGTTCTAGCGAATTCGCTATTAATATGCCCTATTCTTATAATTTTTATATGTAATAAAGCTGGTAAGGCATTTGTGCCGGCATAATCTTCCTTGGATAATTCTTCCAGTAACTGAATTATATTTTGTGTAATTACTGCGGGGCTTAACCGGGTCAATCGCACAAATACGCTCAAAGCCATCTCAGGGATAAATTCTTCTCTGAATAAATAGGCTACTTCTCTGAGCAAATCTTCTGTAATCGCTTCGGGATGATGCATGGCTTCGGTAAATATTTCTCTTAATGCCAAACTTTTATCTTCCTGCAAACGTTGTAACCATCGGGTAGTGATTTCAGATTCAGCATCCTGTGCGCCGCCCGCTATGACAGGCAAAAGAAAAACATTATCTCCTGACTTTAAGGGTCTCTTGAATTCATCGGGAGAATACTTGATCCATTCATCATTAATCCACACATTGAGCCATCCTGCCTGCCAGTCATCAAGAAGGCCTTTTCCGGAAAGTATCTCACCGATACTTTTTCCGATAAGAAGAGAACTCCGAGTCATTGAAGTTTGGCGTCCTACGAAATGAATGGTTACGGGTTTCTCCGTCTCTGCTAATTTCTCTGTCTGTTTTTGGGCTTTTCTAGGCACCTGCAACGGATAGGGTGGCCACAATAAATCTCTCAATTGCGTTTGTTCCTTTGAGGTGAGCGCATATGCCATAGCAAAATCATTAAGAGCTTTTTCTCTTCTATCTTCTGGCGCTTGAAGTACAGAGTTAAGGTCATTTTGGGTTACTTCATCAGTGAGCCGGGCGTATAATGCTTCAGCAAAGGGTTGGCTAAGGCGGCCTTCTTCCTGCTCTAATACCAGCTGTTGGAAAGTCTCATAGAAGCGCAAATTCAACCCCACACTGCGCCCCAAATAGGCATCCACTTCACCTAAGAGATTTAAAAACTCATCCTGACCAGTAAGACGCATAATATTCTTTTTGCGCTTTTCGGTCTTATCGTAGTAAGAAAAATGCTCTCGACGAACCATTAGACTGAGTAATGTAGTGGGAAAATAAAGGTGTTTCTCCAGCAAACGCGGCTCGTTTTCAATCTCTTCGGATTTCCTAAAGAGCTGCACGCCATAGAAGCGTTCTATAACACTAAGGTCCTCAGGATTAATGCGTCTTACTACTTTCTCCTTCACTTTCACTCCCCGAGCCATCATTCTCAGGAAACCTTTGGCAGTTTCCCGACGGAAGTTCTCATTCTTAAGCAACCAGAGGCGACCCTCTTCTGCTTTGGCTGGTTTAGGTTGCCACTCGGTAGCAGAAGACTCCATAATTAAATCCAACACATAACAATGATCGTGCTCATCCCATTCAATCCAGGCAATACCCGTGATTTTATCTCCCCATTTGCGCAGCGCCCGATAAGATGGTGTGCCTGCTGCTTTACTAAATAGGCTGGTGGACCGGCCCTCTCTGACGTGCACCTTGACTGCATCAGGCACCACAGTATTAATCACATCCTGGCCTAACTCTTGTCCTAACCGCACCAGTCCCTGGCGTAGATAACTGCTGTAACCCCGGCCACGATACCTACCTTGATATCTCCCCCAGCGGAAAAACCGCTTATTACTCAAATAGTAATAGGTTGGGCCGAGTATCTTCTTTGTCCCTTGTCGACTGAGAATAGCCTCCGCATAACCGATGATTTTCCCTCTGCGGTTTTCCATGACTAAGGTGTATTCTGGAGTAGAACCGATGCTTCGCTTCCAGACATCGAGCCTTTTTTCCGTTTCCCATGACTGGCGCACATCATCGAGAAAATTTTCCCGAAAAGCCTTCTCATCAGATTCACGCATCCGCCGGACTAAAACCGGATAGCCCATCATTTTCGGATTGAGAAAACGCATGACATCGCCTTCCAATAACTTTACCTTGTCCGACGGATTAATTAAGATACGTAGTGCAACCGCCAGGCGCCGGCGCTCTTTGGGATCATCAACTTCTACCATTGCCTTTATTGTAACAAGGTCTTCTTTTGTGAATCCTAGCCGGATCCGAATAGAACCCTCTCCTAAGACGCTAAAGAGCGTATTAAGATAATATGCTTCATTAGCCCGGTAAAGCCTCTCCTCTTGCTCAATCTCTTGGGCATTAGCCGAGTCTTTTAAAATCTGCTCTAACTGGTTTCTCAGCGCCTCTGCAAAATCCGCTCTGTAGGCTATGGGATGAGCGCCACTCTTTTTAACTTGCTCTTCTCTAATCATCTCTTCTAATTCCCTACATTGTTCATCAGATAATCCGCTTAAGGCGGCTGCTTCGTGAGCAAAGGAGGGGATTAATTGTTCTTCTTCTTGATTAATGATTATGATGACATCCTGGTTCGCTAGAGAAATACGGGTGGGAAGATTAAGCGCAAAGACCTTTACCTTGTGCCTATCTTCAAAATCTCTAATTTTTTCTACTAATCCTGATTTTGGAGGAGCGCGTACAACTAAGGAATCTTCTAAAATCTTTGCCATCGCATTATAACCTTTATCTCTTAGTAAAGACCTGACTTTCATCTTTAACTCTTTATCAAAATCTGTTTGCGAAAAACCTAAAATTCTACCAACGGAGCTCCTAAGAATCTTATCAAGCTCTACTCGCTCTTCTTCTGTTAAAGGCCTATCTGTGCGGGCAAAATCTGAATTTGGCTTTAGCACTCGGGCGACCATACGATAAACTTCACCGTCTACCTTCCAGTTCCATTCTCGATGCGCTAAGATATCTTCTACTTCTTCTAATTGTGCGCATTCAATATCGCCTTTTATATCGCCATCTTTAAATTCACTTACCTCATATTTAATGCGCTCTCCTACCAGCACATCTGCTAAATAGACTAATCCATTAGGTGCAACTAACCAGGCCAAATTAGAGACGAATATCCTTCTTACATTATCTTGGAAATCCTCCTCAACCCTCCTTACTCGAGAATCATCTCTCTTAACTGCTCTCATTTCGTGTGGGAACTTATCGTTCTTGAATAACTCTTCTAACGCAAACTCCAGCAAGTAATAAGGCAGTTGTGAATAGATACGTTCGGCTAAAACCAAATCTCCGCTCTTTTTTTCTAAAGCTTCTATTCGAGCGCCTTGATAGAGATGAGGGTCTTTGAGAAGCGTGATATATCTATTTACAGCCTGCTTATAGTCGTCTGAAGTATCCACAATCTCTTTTATCCGACGGCAAAATTCTCTGGCCAGGCCTGAAATGTCAGCCCGAACTATCTTAATACGGTCTTTATATTCACTGGAGACTCGGCTCTTGGCGTGCTCTAAAGCATCTGCATTTAAGTCCACTAAGACCACTTCATTAAATGCTTCGGCTAAAGTTTGGACCGGGCTTGCCCCTGCTCCTAAAACTATAACCCTTTCTCTTTGCCTAAGCGCACCAATCATCTTAGCCAGATTCTCTTCTCTTTCTAGTAAGTCTTGCCTATCAGCTAAAGCTAAGTGTTCAGATTCATAACTAATAAGGCCGGCTTCGGTGAAGTTTCTCAAGAATCTTTGATAGGCGGTATTATCTCCAAAAGCTAAATCATCTTTATGCGCTGCGCCCGGCCCGAATTCACTGGGATGATCCGCAAGTTCGCCTCCTAAGAACTCAATTGCTTCTCGGGACGACCTAAGTTTACTTACATCCCTTTTATAAAACTTGCAGGCCCTGTTGTCACTTATTCCTAATAAACTTCCAATTTTACGAAAAGCTGGCTGTTTTCTTAAATTACCTCCCAGGTTACGTAACAGGATAATACTCTGATTAAGTGAGGGGATTCCCAGTCTTCCCATAATGCCCCGGAAAGAACTTAGCCACTCTAAGCCAAACTGTGGCCGTTCCACCGCGGCAAATTCCTTATCCACGCCTCTATCTATAATCGGCTCGACAACCGAAGGATCACCATTTGCCATGCGTTCCTCAATTGAAATAGGATACGCAGAATTATTAACCAATCCCAGCACCCGAGCAGCCACTTTAGGCTTCCAACCGTATTCTTTTACGAGCTCTTCTTCGCTGGGCATACGGCCCAGGCGATGTGCGAGCGCATACGCCATTGCTATTTTCTTGGCATCATTACGGCTAATGCCTTTTTTACTGCGTAGACTACGCAAATAGTCACCGATTGCCCCATCAATCCGTCGGCAAGCAAAATTAGCAAAAGAAGTGCCTCTTCCACGAATATATCTTTGTGCTGCTTCGGTGAGCCCATCTATGCCAGCACTAACTAAATCTTCCCATACCGGGTTTTCACGCTCAAAATGTTTACTCCTAAGTCTATAGTAAACGAGACCAATATTCTGCGAGACGAAAGCTTTTTGCTCAGGAGTCAATGGTGGTGATTCTTTATTGGATTTCTCTCGGACAGGCGGTTCCTTTTTCGGTTCACTCTCGCTCAATAATTCCCGTAACGACCCAAGCCATGGCTCCAACTTGTGCTTCCTCACAGCCATCATTAAAGCTTCGTCGTATTCAGGCACTTGGTTGCACAATAAGTAATCTATCAACTTAGCCTGGATAGCTGCTGTGACCTCGGCAATTTCAGCTTGGAGCAACCGAGCAGAAAGGCGCCGCTCCCTCTTCATACGATCAATAGCTGCATGGATTCTTTCTAAAGTTGGTGACTCAGCACGCGCTTTACCAGCCTCTAGCCTAGTTATAAATGTATATGAAACTCCAGCTTCTTTGGCCACTTCAGTTGGCATCAGACGAGTAGCCAGGCGTCGCTCCCGCAGTTTAGGCCCTTGTAAGCGGTCAATGGCTGCATGGAGTCTTTCAAGAATTGTTGAATCGCAGGGTATCTCACCGGCTTCTAGCCTACTTATAAATGACCGTGTAACCCTAGCTTCTTTGGCCACTTCAGCTCGGATCAGACGAGCAGCCAGGCGTCGCTCCCGCAGTTTAGGCCCTTGTAAGCGATCAATAGCTGCATGGAGTCTTTCAACAATTGTGGAATCGCGGGGTATTTCACCAGCCTCTAGCCTACTTATAGCTCTCTGTGTAGTTCCAGCTTCTTTGGCCACTTCAGTTTGGGTCAGACGAGCAGCCAGGCGCCACGGACGTAAAGATGCTTGGGTTCTGGGTATCTCTGGCTCAGGCTGCGGCAGGCTGGGCCAAATGTGCGCTGCGCCCGGTCTAAATTCACTCGGCGCTAATATCACTACCTGTTTCTGTATCAGATAACTAAAGCTCCCTTCTCGCCTGTGAAATGCCAGATTGAAGCGCTGGGCTGTAGCCTGGTCAAGCTCTGCGTCTTCATCTGAAAGGAACCAGCCACCTTCTTTTAAAGAAGTAAAGACGATCTCCCGATACGCAGCCTTGCTTGCCTGCATTAAGGATCCCCACTCCATCCTATTTTGTACAATAACATCTACGCCCTGCTTGAGCTCACGGCGCAACAGGCGCGGATAGTGCTGAGGAGTAAGTGCATTGGTTCTGGAGAAGACTAGAAGAGTGCGCTCCTTCGCTTCCGTATCACTGGGATGCCGCCAAGTAAAGCGCACTTCATGAATATTTTTGCTTAGCTTACGAATCTTAACGTCCTGCTCCTTAATTCCCATTATCTCCAGCACCACTAGCAGAGGTAACTTTATTCCATAGTTCATCGCTGTAGCCCACGGCAATTGCGGGAAAGACTCAAGAAGCCCGTCTCGGATACTCTCGCTAACCTCATCCAACAGACCAACACTGAGGAGCTGTTTTTGCTCTTTGGGAAGATCAAAAGGCGCGATATCAATAAAATCTACATCTAGCGCATTGGTGACGAACAAAAATAGAAACAGGTCTGCTCCTGAACCAAAGTACGCGCCCCGCTCAATTGGCCCTGCGGACGTCACGGTGTAATATGTACTTAGCGGATCAGCAAGTGCTTTCTGAATGGGCTGGCTGCTACTCTCTTTCTCTTCTGAACCGCGGTAGAAAGCCAGACTAGCCAGGCCAAGTATTCCTGAAATAATCCCGCCCCGCTGGGAAGCGGAATCTACTCCCCACCAGCCACGGAAGGTAGAGCAGATATCCCCAAAAATATCTTCCCAACGGAGCGCAAGATTCAAAATCTCAAAGCCTAATAAAGCCGCTACACCTAAAACTAATATCCCACCAGCCACGGCGAGGGTTAATAGCTGTGCTGCATGAGCACTAAATAGACGTAGCGGCTTAAGTCTGGATTTATTGATTAATGCGGCTAGCCCACCCTGCAGCTCACCGCTTCCCAACACTTTCTGGACAACAAGTTTGAACCCATGGGGTACCGTAACTGTGCCCTGCGGTAGCGGACGTTCGAACTTATCACCTGTCTGCCAAGAGTGACCCCGCGTAATTCCATCAGTACCAGTACTGAATTCAGTAATTGAAACACTATCCGAGTAAACAAAAATAATTCGTGTCAACCCAAGGCCATGATGGCCGCCTGGTCCAAATGAGGCCTCCTCTTTTATCGCCTCATGAATTGGAACGTGTTTTCCGTTTCGGTCCACCATACCAGGGCCGACATCAAGAAGGACAAATTCAATGATACTTCGTTTCTTATCAAGTCTAAATAACAAGATTCCGTAGTCTCCACCGTGCTGTGTAAGATTTTCCAATGCGATCGTAAAAGCCAAATCCGCAGTATGAGCACCTACTGCATCTATTACAGAAGCGTACTCCCATGCCCCTTCCAGCTCTTCATACTGACTCATAGATCGCTCTATGTCTCTGCCTGTGCCGATATGAACCGAAAATCCCAAATTGGTAAGTTGGGATGTAACGGACGCTATTCTTTCTTTGTTCTGGCTCTCCATATAACTCCACAGACTGTCGATAAGATGTCTGGTCTCCAAGTCAAAAGGTTGCGCAGTTGATCCTAGCCATGGACGGGTTAACAAGCTGCACACTGCGCCCAATAATCGGCGTAGCGGCTTAAGTAAAATGCGTGTTATAATCGGATTAAGTAATCTTATTATCAACTCTATTATTGGTCCAGGGAAGGAATGTAGCACAATAGAATTATTAGAACCACCTCTATCGTCAATTTTATTTAATTTTTCTAAAACGCGTTCGGATGCCTTCTCTCCTAAAGTACCACCGCCAATTTGTCCACAGGCCAAACCGCCGCAAACTGTGGCAAATAAAACCGCATCTACTAATGGGAATCTTTTTAACATAGCGAAACTAAATCCTGCGGAAAAGGCATCGCCTGCGCCTGTCTCATCAATCACTTCTATATCCTTTAAAGCAGGAAAGTGGGTAAACTCCAAATCTTCAAAGATCGGGCTTGCATGAGAAAATACATAACATCCATTTGCTCCTTCTTTAAGAACGATAGTCCTCACTCCTCTTCTCATAAAATAGCTTACGATTGCTTGTGGTTGGTTCTCACCGGTAATGAAAACTGCTTCCTCGTTCAAGCTTGTGGTTAAGACATCTAAATTCCGATAAATTTTTAAATCGGTTTTCTTTTTTCTGTGTTCATCCCAAATATGGTATGGATCAGCTACGGTATCTAATACTGTGATGGCACCTTTTGCCTTCGCTTTCTTTAAAATAAGATGTAATTGCTTAAATGCCTCAGGGCAAAGTTCTATGCCCCCTACATGAAATACCTCTGTCTCATAATCTTTTTCATTTATATGCTTAATAGACAGTTCTCCATCGGCACCTATTTGGTGTGCAAAGCCCCTGCCTAAACCTGGCTTAGATAATACAAAAGTTCTTGCCGTAATTTTGCCTCTTTCGCTCTCTCTAATTCCACTTGTATCTATTCCTTCTTGCTGCAATCTTTCTATAAGCCTTCCTCCGCGTCCATCCCCGCCCACACAAGCAATAAATTTCACTTTCGCACCCAATTGTTTTAACACCCTTGCGTCGCTCTGACCTGGTCCACCAGGAAGAATCTTCATATTATCGCGTATCTCTTGCGCTAACTTAGATATTGTTTGCTCTATATCTTCAACAGATTCTATTGTCACTAAATCATTTAGAGGCGGATAATTTACTTCAGGGTAGGGATGTTCACCTAAAAGATAAATAAAATCATCCATTGCTGGACCAATAACAATAACCTCTGGGTTTCTTGCCAGACCTGCCACGGTAGGTTGCGGCAAGTAGCGCCCTGCGTCCCCAAAGACTTGATTCTTTGAGGTATCAAGACTATAACTATAACGATCTAAAAACTCTTCTTTAATTATCCAAAATAATACTGAACCGGCAATGCCACTAACAGCAAGGAGCATAAGGCGACCGATGTAGGAAAATCCTGCCGAGCCGAAGAATGCGGCAAGCCCACCACTTAATACCAATGGCCAACTTAAAAACATAAACAAATCTGCTAAATTTGCAACTTCATCGTTTCCAGTATAGATAAAATCAGCTACTCCGCCTCTAAGACGTTTACTCAACATATTACTTAAAGCGCCTGAAGCAATTA
>Ga0315288_10000127_pt1 | contig 83503 bp, 90 predicted proteins | sample YL17G11_20_MG_FD_203454 | JGI IMG/M metagenome (GOLD analysis project Ga0315288, IMG submission 203454) | Sediment microbial communities from Yellowstone Lake, YNP, Wyoming, USA - YL17G11_20 | ecosystem: Environmental > Aquatic > Freshwater > Lake > Sediment | place: USA: Wyoming | collected... | reverse complement strand
TGTCATCGAGGTTTTTGACTTGCATCTCTTGGTAGCGATGTATGCCGTAGCTCTCGGGCGTATGGTAGTCCTGCTGCGTGAGGTAGAGGTACTTCTCTGGACAACCGACCATGGCAGCGTAGCGTTTAACAGGTGGCATACCATCCCGTTCACGCTCGGAAAACCTACACATGGACGGGAATTGAAGCATTCCTACACCAGCGAGAGGCTAGAGTAACTTTGCAAAACCTCACGCTTGTACGCGTCGAGCAAATGTGAGTCTGGATTGTCCACTACAATACCCGGTGCTGCCTTTTTCGCAATAGTAACCTTGCTGTCTCTAGAAGCGTAATGCACCGGACCTATGGACGACTCGACACTCCCTGTTTGCTTATTTAAGTGCCTCTCCAAGACTAGGGTCTTGGTAAGTATAATTTCCTCTGGAGAATCGGATACGATCTCCCCGATGTAAGCGAGCATGGGATTCACACTGTAGACGACGAGTTTTGGATCAGACATAGTATCTCCTTTAGGGTTGATCGCTCTCGGCAGAGCTTACGGATTTCTCATAGATATGCTCTATGGGGAATTTCTCATGTTTATACGCGCTAAGTCTTTTCTTGTAGGCTGAATAACAATGCTTATTATCATCCACGAAGTCACGTATGAGCGCCATCTTTTTTTGTGTGTTGGCGTCGTACCAAAACACCGTGCGTGGTCTTGAAAAGTTTTGAACGTAGTTGCCAGAGAGTACCAGCTCCCCATCTAGCGGGTCTACTTCAAAGCACACGTTCGAGGTCGGAAACATACTGTAGTAGGCATTCCAGCGCGGGACGTTGACGCCGGTAAGCATCGCCTCATTACACACCGCCACCTGCACCTCGCCGCTGCGGAACTGATCTAAGACCTCCTTGCGGTCTAACTTCATTACACCGTGGAACGCCTCCGCCGTATACCCTAAATAACGCAGCAAGCTCGTGAAGTCCTTGAGCTGCTCCTGGGAGGCGCGGTGAAAACCAATGCAGATATAGAACCCCGCTGCTACGTCCTCTTTAAGGTACCTGAGGACTATCTTAAGTCTCTCATCATTGCGGTAAAGTCTTTGGTGCAGATAGGGTAGGGGGTCACGTCGCATATCAAACTTGACAGGTATATGGGTGTGTATCACGGTGACCACGCAGGGTACCTGGCGTACCTTGCCTTTGGCGATCACCGGACCTACAACGTCAAGCGCAATCTTCTGCTTATTATCGACGCGTGCGACCGTTCCGGTAAGCCCCAAGCGGTACTTGGGGTTCATACTGTTGATCGTCGCCGAATACTTGAATGAGGCACTCCGATGGACCTCGTCGATGACATGCAAACCAAAGGCATCACGTAGCTTAGCAACCCGCTCAGGACCTTTCTTGCTGCCTAGCGTCTGCCAACACACCAGGCACACGTCTAGCTCTTCTGGGTTCTTATAGTCCGTGAAGAACCCGACCACCTGACCTGTGGCATCCCGCTTCTTAACCTGAGGTTTTCTTATCTCTAGCAAGTTTGTAAAGCGAACATACTCGTCATAGAATTGATCTAAGAGGTCTCTTTGGTGAATGATAATAAGAGTCTTAAGACGGTAGAGTGTGGTCAGATAGACCGTGAGTACTGTCTTACCAAAACGCGGAGGTGCTTTGAGGATACCCGTGCGCTTTTCCATCACAATGGGGATGACTTCTTCCTGCCCTGTACCATCGCTGTCGTAGTTTTTGAGCTTGAAGGAACTGTTGACCTGGAGGTTATAAGTCATGGGAGGCGCGGCGCGGCGGTCCTCCCATTCAATATGACCGAAGTGCTGGCGTAGCTTGTCCAGGTCACCGCGAGCAAAACCGTGGTAGCGCTGGCCGTCGTTAGGGTTGACGATCTCTTTGTAGGTCTGGACGCGGCGAGTGACCTTCTGGTTTATCACCTGCCCCTCGGCGTCTACCGTGTCCTCGTACTCCTCAAAGAAGTGCGTGAAGTCTTCTAGGCTCTCGGGCGTGACTTCCGAGGACGGAACGTAGAGACGTTCCCTCAGTACACACTTAACCATCGTTGCCTCAGTATGCTGGGGGATTAACCTAGCAGCTTAGCGAGACAGAGGAAAAGCGCAAGCGGTTTATCTTCTTCCCGAAAGAAGACCGGCGGGGATGAATTTCGGTGAGGGGAGGATGTCACTTAAGGCGTTGTGCAAGCTTCGGCGCTAGCTCGTCGAGCATTTCAGCCAACAGTTCCTCTGAGGAGGGGAAGGTGTGCCGTTGTAATGCCCTTAAGAGAGCCTGGGATTTTTTCCGGTCGAGGTAGTTGCTCACGAAAAGATTCCGCGCAGCGGTAATCTGTTCTTCTGCCTGAGAGGCTTCCTCAACGGCTTCCTTGAACGCCTTGTTAAGGTCGAACCTGGATTTGAGTTTAACCTTTGAAGGATCAAAAAGTTCTTCAACTTTTTTGAGGAGCTTTAAAACTTCAGGCTCCCAATTGAAATCAAAGTTTACTATCTCTGCGTATTTGATCTTAGCATATTCACCAAGAGCACCCTCTAGACGATTACGCGCCCGGTCAACCCAAGACGACCGAGAAAACGCCATGGCTTCAACAAGGTATTTATGCGCAAGTCTATTCTTGAAAGCCATTGAAGGAACCCCCACAATCTTCTCGGTACTATAACACCTATTCTTGAACGAAACACGTCAGCCAACGCATTTTTGAATAGTTTCAATATGTTACACTTGTTGGGAGCCTGCGGACTTATCCAACGACAAAACCCCACACTGTGCGGGGTTTGGTGGTCGGCCCAGAAGGAGTCGAACCTTCAACCTGCCGATTATGAGTCGGTAGCTCTAACCATTGAGCTATGGGCCGCTGATGACATTACAATGTAGGCTTAAACTTCGCTAGGAAGTCCTTGATCTCTTTCTTCTGCTCTGCTTTGAGGTCCTTATGCGCTGTCATCGTAACCAGGCTCTCACGGGACTTATCGCTCACAAAAGGAAGCAGCTCGTCTTTTAACGACATCAGTTGTTCAATGAACTTTGCAGTGGCTTCTTTGGAGTCAACCGGTTTACCGCTGAATGCCTTACCGGTCGCCAGGGCGTGTCGCGCATACGCCACAGCTCGGTTAAAGGCCCATGCCTCTTTGGGTACAGTCCACTTACGCTGCTGCTTGGTAGGGGCCTCTGACCGCTGAAAGCTAGACAGGATCTGCTCATAGGTTAGAGACTCATTTACCTGCGTGATGACCTTATGGCCGAGCAGCGTCGTGCGCTCAATGTCCACGACCAAATTAAGCGTATCACCAGGGCGCAATTCAAGCGTCGCACTCATCGACAGTCTCCTAAATTTTTTGGCTGAACTCTAGCGCTACTCTAGGGACAGTCTGACGCAGACTGCAAGGATTTTTTTCGTCCTCCGCAAGATTCATTTTAGTCACTAAGAACACCAAAGGGGGTATCGTGTCCTTCCGTGCTAAAGTCCGTACCAAATATATTTTGGCAGATTACCAAAAGTGGCAAGGGACTTGGGTACACTATTCGAAACACCCGGAACTCACGGTCAACCCTCAGCAGTTCCACCAGGACCCTGCCGGGATCTACCTCTTCCCTGAGGCGTTCAAGGTTGCGCCTATGTGGTCCAACAAGCCTTACAAGTTTCTCGTAGAGGTGCCCCGTGACCTTAAGGTGCTCGACCTAGCCGCCATCGACACCGCTGAGTTAGCGCTTAGGCTTTTAGACGACACCAAAACCACAGAGGGCAAGGAGTACGACTACTTTAAGGAACAAATCTTAAAGACCAAAGAGCCCGCTGACCGCGCTTGGGAATATCTGCAGCGCTACTTCCTGGGTAAGCCCGGAGCCTTCAACAAGCGCCTGCGCGAGGCGGGATACGAGGCGATTTTCGATGATATCAAGGCGATACACAGCAACGAAGTCCAGCTTCTAGTTTTAGATCCTACGCGCATAAAGATTAAAGATCGCGAGCAGGCAAAGAGTAACGGCTATCAACTGGTGGCAGAAATAGCTGAGCATATTAAGAAGGAAGGCGCTAAGTGGGCAACAATCAGGGATGATAAGGTCAAACGCAAGAAGGACTACGGGGACTATAACATCACCTATTACGCTAGGATCGCTAGCGAGGATGATACTAAGGCGGTGTCGATTACTGTGAGTGCAAGTCCTGACTTTAATCAGCGTAGAGAGAAGCACGCTAAGGCAGCTAAGATAAGTTACCATGCAAATCATGTTAAGCCATACGACCTAGAGGTTCCACAGAAGCTAAAGTACTACGACGAAGAAATTAAGGATGTTGATGTTGCGGCAATTAAAGCTAAGATAGACGGACTTCTAAAGCACATTTTCGAGGAAAAATGACTCAGCAGCAGATTAATACTGCCGTCACTACAAACCCAGCTACTGATGGGATTGCCGACAGCGTTATCAACGCCAGCTCTACGCACGGCACCGTTAGCGCTTTTAACCAGAACCTTGTCGATGCGCCTAACGACAAATTTCTTGTGGACCCCGCAACGCTAGGGCTCTCGGAAGGTGCGCCCTTCTACATGTTCTCGTCGGGCAGCATGCCTGGAGGACTTACCAAACACACACGCTACTATGTCGTCAACGCTACGAGCCTTGACTTCCAAGTGGCGGCTACCTACCAAGGTAGCCCCATAAACATACTGACTCAAGGGTCTGGCTTCCTATCTGTCGCAACGATGATGTACGCGACCGCGCCGGACCCGTGGGACACGGTGCTCCAGCGCTTTGACCTCCTGGCTGCCACCACAGATGACGTGGATGCTATGGACGGTGCGACTGCACCTAGCAGCTTGAACGCTATAGTTACCAAAAGCATGATGGTACAGTCGCTGCTAGACAAAAAGCAGTTTCTGCTCATCGGACCTACGGGCAGTGGCGCTGACTTCGAGGGCGACACCGATGCGCCGTTTACGGCAGCAATCGCCTATCTTAATGGGCCAGGACAAATCTACGTGTCGCCCGGCACCTACACTTTCTCGTCTACGGTGACGGTACCGACAGGTGTGCTGCTAGGTGGCGTAGGCTTCGGTACGGTTACTATAGCGGCTGACGGCGATACGACCGCGTTTAACCTGAGTGGGACCAGAGCCTCGCTGGACGCTTTAACGTTCACCGGTACAGGCTTAACAACGAAGCCATTAGTTAAGATCACGGGCAGCCGGTGTCTGATTTCTAAATGCCTATTCACCGACTGCGGGTTTGTAAGCCTACAGGTCGCGGGCGCGAACAATAAGGTCATGGGTAGCCGGTTTGAGAGTTCCACGGGACGTGGGGTGCTCCTCCAGGGCATCCAAAACACCGTGGAGTGGTGCTCGTTTGGAGGACTGCTCGATGGCGCTGTATATATTGAAGGCAGCCAGTGCGGAGTGCTCAGCAGCTTCTTTGACCTGACGCTTACTGGGTTTGCGTACTATATCCTGTCGGCAACGGTGACCGACACAAGACTGGTCGCCAATCATTTTGCATCAGCACAGTCACTAATCTCGTCTCGGGACTATGGCACGCGGTCGGTGCGCTACGGCAACACACCCAACACGCTACAGGTCAATCAGAATAACTTCCTAGAGCCGCTTAGGCAGTACACTGGTCAGGACTCCATAGACACGTCAGCCGTGACGCTTGACGGTACGGTGCTGGAGCTTCCCATGGACGGAGGTTCACACTCGCTGCCGAACGATGTCTATATCGTTAAGTGTGTGGATGATACATTGTCCAGCGTAGACCTTTATATTACGCCTTTAGACTTTGAGTTAGACACCAAGATCTACGTGTCAAATCAGATCTCAGGCAAGACGGTTAATGTGTTTGGCTTAAGTTTGGTGTTTAGTTTAGCTGGTGGAGCAAACTATTACATTAACATAGATGACCCTAACGCTGTTAACGGCATGTCATTTGCTCCTACCACCGACACAGACCCGATAACGGTACCACTCAGGTTTCCTTTCATTGTGACCAGTAACAACCTGACTGATGTGTTCGGTGAGTTGGACTTGTGGATAGAGCGGCAGTATGAGAATAGGAATTACTTTCTCTATGCAGACCTAGATGTGACCTACGATGACACTACAAGTTTCTCTGCTGTAGGTAACATTGAGGCTCCTTATAGTGAGGATGGCGGTGCGGTAATTGCCAACAATATGCATTGGGACGGAACGACGCTGACCTATCCTAAGTTCTATGTGCAGTCGGTACTTAATAGAGCAGGTCGGTGGGTCGTCAATGTAGGCAGCATAGTAATAGATACGCCGGGGCAGGTACTCTATATTGAATTGGATGATTCTGTTGGAGGTGTTGACTTAGTAGTAACCCCCACGGTGGGTACCTACCCGCTGCCGTTGCTTAGCAGCGCGGACACGGAACGCCTGGTGCTCGCCGTGTGCTGGGAGACCGGACGGCTGCTATGGCTCTCTGGGTTTAGGGAGCTTGTAGGCGGGTCAATCGAAGCGCCTTTTGATCCTATCGCGCCAGGACCGGCACCTATAGAGCTGGCCGCTTACTATTCCATGGTTCAGAACGTCACCAATATTAATACGACAAACGACACAATACGCATACCAGGCGCTGTACCCGACTCCGTGTTCTTCTCGTCTAGCGGCACTTTGCCGGGCGCAACACCCCCTTTGTATGCCGGGACAGTTCTTTATAACTATACTCCCGTTGACGCCTTCAACGTTGACCTCAGCGCTGTAAGCCCAATTGACTTAACAGCAGTTAACAGCGGGACACTGTATTTATATCCTGACGTACCAGTTCTGGCAATTAAATCTGTACAGCAGACACCGCCAGTCGGCAACCCAACTGGCTTGACTGTAATTGATTCGGCTAATGATAGAATTGTTTACGGGACAGAGTGGCTTACGCCGATCTTACCGGAAAATGTATCTGTCTTTCTTACTTCTCACAACTCTACCGCGTCGCCTGCACCACTCCCGGGAGGGTTAACGGAACTTACGAAGTATTATGTCGTAAACCCTACAGGTAAGCTCGGCACTTTTAACAATGATGTTTTAGTAACATTGGTTAGTGGTAACTATATTTACGTAGGTGGTGGTTTTAGCACCTACACAGATATAAATTCTGTTACCACCCAAATTAACGGTTTAGCTAAAATTGATTTATTGACAGGACTTTTGGACGCCACATTCCATACCATCACGGGGATCGGTGCAGGAGTTAGTGGCAATGTGTATGCTTTGGCTTTGAGTGGTACCGATCTTTATGTGGGGGGTTTATTCTCAATATACCAAAACCTATATTATAGAGGAGGAATCGCAAAAATTGATGCGGTCACCGCAGTTTTAGACGCTACTTTTGTCCCTAGCCAACCGGATGGCTTTGACGCTACGGTACGTGCCTTAATTGTAAGTGGTAATGATTTATATGTAGGCGGAGATTTCTTTGGCTATAACTCGGTTCCTACCGGGAGACTTGCAAAACTTAATGCTACCACGGCAGCTTTAGACTTTACTTTTGATACTATAACAGGCTCGTTTAACGGTCCTGTATACACCCTGGCACTGGACGGAAGCGGATTATATGTAGGGGGAAATTTTACAAGCTATAAATCTGTCATAAGCAGAGGGGTTATAAAACTCAATGTTATCACTGCCGCAAGAAATCTAACATTTAATGCTAATTTACTGTCCTCCTTTGGTGGGGGGGATGTCGTGTACGCATTAGCTCTGAGTGGGAATGCTCTGTATATCGGGGGCAAATTTTATTCCTACAACGGTATCTCTAGGCAGAACGTCGCGAAAATTGATGCTACCACGGCGGCTTTAGATCTTACCTTCGATTCTAGTTCAGGGTTTAATGTGCCCAACGGCTACTACCCGCCAGTGTTCGATTTAGTTTTGAGTGGCAATGCTCTATATGTAGCGGGTAATTTTACTTCCTACAATTCGATCCCCCGGCAGAGAGTTGCTAAGCTCGATGCTACCTCTGCGGTTTTAGATCCCACATTTGATAGCGCCTCCGGTGCCGATGCTGTTATTTTTGGAGGGGCTAAAATCTTTACCATGGCTCTAAGCGGGAGTTCCCTATACATAGGAGGTGATTTTACCGCCTATAAGGCATTTGGCGCAGTCCATCTAGCAGCAATAGACGCTACCACTGCCGACAGGATCGACCCAACTAGTTTCCAGCTAGCGACTACACGCGGGGGTTCTCCGGTGGCTATAGGCACCCCCGGAAGTGCTTCAGACTATCTCAATTTTATGAATTCCTGGGAGCTTAAAGCAGAGGTCGTATCTTCCTTAAACGGCAACTTGGATGTTGGTCCTCATCTGGTGTTCCCATCGACAGACCCCAACGACACTACCTGGGGTCATACCTATTACGAAGGCAATTCGTTTCCAAGTAGCGATTTCACGGACTATACCTTCTACGATGCGGATCTCCCTGATCCAACGCGCACTCTATTAGCCTCGAAACTCAACGATGGTATCTACCGGTACTCTGTGCATTGCCTGCAGTCAGGACCGATCACCGCGACGGCTACCCTGTACGTAGCACAGAGCACCTACGTTTTGACTTCTCCACCTATGATCCTGAATGACTTGTGGCTTGTCTGGGATATCAAGGTGGAAAATGGAATTGCCGTGGGTATCCGTGAAATCAATGAGGTTGTGCCCTCGATAACGGTGCGAACCGGAAGCGCCTATTATCCTGCGTCAGTTACCATACCGGCATCCGGTGAAGCATTATTCGATGTGGATGGTACGCCGCTGCCGATTGCGCGCTTTGTGGGTGCTTTCGAGACGAAAAACCCGCCGCTGCCGCCGAGCATGTTTGGCGACGCGGCCCTTGCTAACTTAACAAACAAGGCGTCCGCACACTCGGCGCAGCTTAAGAGTCTCTACGACCGCACCAATATGTACCTAGAGCCTGCGACGGCTGACGCAGAGTTCAGTACCGATCCTGTGGCCGGGAGCTGGCTAAGTCCCTTGACTACGGGACTGCCGTCACTAGGAACAACCATACCCACCCACTTCCTGCAAGACCGCACCCAGACTTGGGCTATGACAGGCGCTAGCGTCATTGGTGCATTCAATCTCCATAAGTACTCTCTTGACACCGGCAGTTGGTCACAACCGGGAAGCATCGGCAACTTCCCCTGCACCGCTATGTCTAAAATGCAGCAAGGTATCGCTCTGCTTTTAGCTGGTGCTGGCAGCATTAAGATATATGACCCTGATATCAATACAACCAAGACCATCACACCTACGGCATCAACAACCGCCGTTACCGCGTCTAACCAACTGTCTAGGCCCGCTAGCTTCCCTGTCGGTGGCCAGATCGACTATCACCTGCAGAGCAAAAATCACACCTTCTTCAAAGCCAACAGCGGCAGCGCCTTGCGCTACGGTGTCGAGGCTAACCTGCTCGAAGAGGTCCCTCATATCTACACCGAGGCACCTGGCGACCAGGGGCTTCTCTCACATTCTATGAAGGACACCGGCTACAACTGCCTGCGCGAGCCTGACACGATGTGGGAGTCCGGTGACAACGGCATCTCCTACACCACGGGACTGCCAACCGGTGACATACGCTCTAAGCTTCTTGCTGGTAACGATAGCGTCCTTGCTGAGATGGCGGCGACTAACTTCAATGCTTTGATAGTGGAAAACTTCGCCATAGACCGCGCCTCGGGTGCCTGGATGGCTGTGTACAAAAACAGCAGCAGTCCTCCCACCAAATGGTACGTCTTTGGCGGCAATGACACTACGTCTTACTTCTACGAAGTGCTGCCTAGCAGTAGCACCTTGTTCACTAACTACAGACCGATGCAGTGGCTTGTAGACCCTTACAAGCAGGAAGTGTTCATACTTGGCGTAGAGCTAGGTAAATTCACGGCCAAAAAGGGAGAGTTCACAAACGGCAGGTGGGTTTGGACGACAAGCTACCAGTCGAGCGAGCTTGGGTGTACAGGGTGCTCAGGCGTTTACGATCACTATCATAATGGAACAAACGTCGGTGACCTGTATGTATTGGTCGGTAGAGGCGGGTCCAACGCCTATTGGTATAAATACAGCGGTACCTCCGAGACTTGGGTGTCCGCCACGGACTCTGGCTACGCCTGGCCGTATACCTTTGCTCCTGGTGCTGGTTATGCAGCACCGACGTCCAACCTCTTAGGTTATGGCGCGGCGTCTCCCATGGGGGTGGGATTTTTGGTTACCGACCTGCTTAGAGGTAATCGACCCACCTTGTTCTTCTACAACCGCAGTACGACCGCCTATAGCGTGGTCAAGCTAGGGGATGGCGGTCCTGATGTTATTTTGCCGCTCGCCAATTTGAACTCGGCCACAGTGTTCTATGGTGCGGCGTACCATGCAACGACCAATGCGGTGTACTACGTCACTAGAAACACCAATGTCAACGTCGCGGGTACAACGAAGCTTTTTGTGATGCACGCGGATTTTAGCTGGTCGGCGCTGAACATTGGAGCTGGTGTTTACCAGCAAACGATCATTAACCGGACTGGTAACCTAGTCGCCTGTGACAATGCGATGACTGAGCCCAAGTTTTACTTACTGTCTAGCAGCGGGATTACGACGTTCACAATCACCGGGGGTTTCACAGGCTCGACATCCTCTACCAAAAGTTTTGCAACCACGACCGGCGTTCCGGTGTTCAGCAATGTGGCGACGTCACCTTACCTCTGCCAGGCGGGATCTATCCGGGGAGGCGAGGCAAACGTCCTTATGGGGTCCTGGGTCAAAGACCGTACAGACTTCCCGGTACGCTACGCCGGTTTTGGCTTAGACCCGGATTTGGGGGAAGGGCTCTTTTGGACTGATCACGGTACGATGCTGCAGAATTTTCATCCCGGTCTTTGGGCAGGGATTAACCGTGGCGGTTACCTGTGGCTAGCTAATGCATCTAATAGTTGCCATCTCTACGAGTTTGCTGCCCTGTCAATTCGCGGCAACGTCACCGTAGCAACACTGGGCACCATTTCAGAGTATGACGTAGATGTCGATAACACAGGCACTAAGGTAGGGTTCATATTCAAAGAGACAAATAATCTTAATAAACTCGCATTTCTGCTGTGGGACCTTACGACTTCGACAGTTGTTAGTTACCAAAAGAGCATCGATACGGTGTCTTATACCAATGGCAGACCTAGAATCGCGTATAACTCTGTCAATACTACGTGGGACGTCGTTGTTCAGGACCCGACACGCACCAATCAGCTTAATGTCTTAAGAAGAAATTCAGGGGGGACTTGGACTAAGTATACTCCCGCAATGACCAACGACACCGGCTGGCTTCCTTCTAAGCCCAGAGTACAGACTAATGGCGATTTGCTCATAGCATCCTGCCATATCGTATCGTATGAATTATACCTATCCTATTTTACTACAGCTAATACGCTTGTCATGGTGGCTAACCCGTTGGCAGGCAGTTCCTTTGGGTTCTTAAATCCTGAGATACATAAAGCGGGAACTACTTATTGGGTATCTGGTCACCATAAGGTTGCAAAGAGCACGTCCTACACGGGTGGATTCTCCAACGTAGCGACTCAGGCGGGGTACAGCCGAGCACATGGCGTTCAAGGTTACGCTTACAGCGACCGCGTGGTGCTTGCCGCACCACTTGGATCGTTTGCTCTCCAACCACTCGACGACGTGGAGATGGGAATCTTTATCCATTACAATGATGGAAGTCCATCGGATGCCTATACTTTCGCAGCTAAAGCTAGGTTGCAGTCCACCTTGTGGTCCACGGATGAAGAAAAATACCTTATTTCCCATTCCTTCACGCCAGACGGAAAACTACTCTACCCTGCGCTGCGTCCTGGTTTCGGTAGACCTACACACTATAGCCTTAGAGCTAGCCGCAACGAGTGGAGATCCACCGGGGATTCGTGTCTAGGCTCAGGTCGTCTTGTCACCATTGGCGACCGCAACTACAGGGAAGAGTACACCGACGACGACACCGTAACCAATATCATCTATGAGTACGACTCGGCAAACACGAGACGCCGCCTCTGGGACTGCCTGCCGCTGGCTGAGCGCGAGCCAGGCATCTTTACGTGCTTGCGGTACAATCGCGTAAACGAAAATAGCTACGTCCTAAAAACAGGTAACCCCACAAGCGGGTTTACCAATGACACCACATCACCTATAGCTCTTCTGCAAGGCATCCATACACGGGCTTTCCCTTACATTGGCGGGCAGACACGTATCCAAGGCGGCGCAGGAGCCGGTGTGCTCTACAACGGTGGCATGCTCTATCTTGCCGCTTCCTACCTGCCTACCATGGGCTCTTCAGGGATGCTCAAGCTAGAGCCTAAAGCAGCGCTGACCATTAGGGGGACATTCAACCTTCAAAGTTCCACGGGTACCTATGCCCTAGGTCCACAGGTCCTTTTGCTTACCCCCGCAACAGTGGGTAAGCATCTGGTGCTGGAGTTCAACACCGCTTTGAGCTTGCTGCTAGACGCTGTCGCTAATCCGCTAAGCTATTGGACGGATCTCAATTACCCACAAGGTAAGATTCTTGTGGTACTCGGCGAGGTGCGTGAGAAAGCCTTCGTTCTTTATCCCGTCATGGCGATGCACAGTGAGCAGATAAAATTGACCTACGGCAATCTAGAATTACCAAATATCTCTGAGGCGCTACCTAACGTAATTTATTGCGCACCCGCTTCCCAATATTGTATAAGTACGTCACAACACAATGTACACGATGTGACTTCGATAGCATCAGATTCAGTGAGCGTGCAAGAAGTCGGAACGCTCAATGGGTTTCAAAGCTTGAGATTCGCAGCCAATACGCATCTGGATATGGTGGGCAAGCACTTACTAAGAACCAAAGGATTGCCGCCAAATAGATTAGGTCGCTACTACATCACAGGAGCTAACGGCACGACCGTAGCAGGGGAAGAGGAAAGCCGCATAGAACAGATCGTAGGTAAGTATTCTAACGTGATCGTTTTCGGATAAGGAGTCCATGTCTGACATCGTAGTTTCACTAACCAATCACGCCAGGGAGATGGAAGCGCAAGCACTCCTTTACGGGTACGGTTACCGGATCGATTACTTCGCCGTAGGCTCAGGTGGTCATGACGTGGGCGACCCAACGCTGGCGCTGCCCCTTAACTTTGATGCCGAGACCCTACCCGGTCAGTTCTTTGGTCCAGAGCCTGTAGATGGCGCAAAGCTTGTGAGTCCCACCTGTCCTGCGTGGACCTGCATCCTAGAGCAAGGTGAAGCTGTTGGTGAGATCTCAAACTTTGGACTCTATGCGACGATAGTCTTTATCCCAGGCTCGTCTATTAACTTAGATCCTACAGCCGTTACGGCAGGATCATCCAATAAGACCTTTACGACCGTCGATGTAGACACCTTTCTTAATACGTTCAATATCAATACACACGGTTTTGTAAACGGCGATCAAGTTGTCTTTACTACGACCGGCACCTTACCTACGGGCATCAACAATACGATACAGTATTACGTTGTCGGCATGTTTGGTAACTCTTTCTCGGTTTCTGCGACATTCAGCGGCTCACCCATAGCGCTTGGTACAGTAGGGTCAGGTTCCATGACTGTGCGGCTTGCCTCGGATGATACGTTCACCTACCCCTCACACGGGTTGATCAACGGCAACGCCGTGGTGCTCAGCACGACAGGTTCCATACCGGGCGGGTTAATTGCCAACCAGACGTACTTCATTGTGAACGCTACGGCCAATACGTTTAAGTTGTCTGAGAACCTTAGTGGTCCCTCAGTGGATATTACGTCGGCGGGTAGCGGGGTACATACCGTATCGAACTTGGACAGTATCCCGGATGGAGCACCGGATTTAGGCAGTACGTTTCTTTACGCACAGTCCAACTTCCCGATGCAGTTTAAGCTTTCAGCGATACAGCAAACCTTTCTCGTGACGCTACAGACCTGAGGTCGGCTAAATGATAAATAAGATCTTAAGTTTCCGTAACATAGACTCGACGGCTGACATAAACTCACGCCTTGCTGGGCTCGTGCCCAAAGGCATCGTGAGCGGCGGCGTGGTGCGTCCTGAGCCTAACACGCTGCAAGTACGAGTCACTGGCGATGGCCATAATCCATGGAGCTTTCTAGCGTACTCAAACGAGGGCATGGTCGTTCGTGCTGTGGAAGACATTGTCCTTCCGGTGATCGCCGGTACGACCAACGTCATCGCGCTCAGAGCCCGCTACGTTGAAAACGGCGAAGCCATAGGTGAGATGCTGTCAATGACGCTCGGTGCCTATGAAACCGACGCGGACCAACGCTCGCTTATCAGGTTGTGCTCGGTAACTCCGACGACAGGTGCCACGACTGTACAGCCCGCAGATATTGATAACACGTTTAGAGATAGCATCGAGAGCTTCCGTCGCAATAGCCTGCGCGGTGTCGTGGAAACTGTTGCAGACCTGCCCGCATCAAGCGGATTTCCCGCCACGGCTGAGATCAACTTTTTAAGTAACGATTTTGCTGAAGACACGACGATCACACTATCGACGGGCGCTGCCACGGTAGAGTTTCCCATCGTACCGCCGCTGTCGTTTAACCTCGCCGCGCCGACCAGCGACCCGATCACAGCAGGTCTATCTAGGGTCAACAGCAGCGAACGTACCGTCGTGTCGGCCATTGAAACCGCACTCACAGGTCTCGTTACCGTTACGACCAGCACTCCACATGGAATGTCCTCGGGCACGCAGGTAAGAATCACCGGCAATTCAGCGGTGTCACTCAATGGTGTCTGGACTATCACGGTCGCCTCGTCCACAACGTTTACGTATTTCAAGTCCGGGTCACTATCACCAGCCACTGGGACCGGCGGCGTGGTGATCAACACGGCCACTACCTGTACGGTGACGGCGCACTTAGCGCCCGGCGTGCTGCATAATCTACTAGCTGCGCAGGTCATAGCCATCGAAGACGCTATAGACCCCTCGTTTAATGTCGCAAGCTCAGTACAGTCGGTTATCGACGCGCAGACGTTTACGTTTAACATGTCAGGCTACCAGTCGTCCAACAGCGGCGGTGGCCGCGTCATTAGGGTCGGTGTAAGCCTGCCTCCTAATGGCGTGCAGATCGGCACGACAGCGACACAGACCGCAAACGATTTTGAACGCGTCTTCAACGCATCCCTATTGGCACCTGCGATCCGTGCAATAGGCATTGGATCTAGCATTGACCTGCAAGCTACGGCAAACACCGCCGCAGGCAACGCCTACACGCTCGCCAAAGATGAGCCAGGCGTGCTGCCAGTCGATGAAGTAATTGTACTGAGCGGTCCTACTTTTGAAGGTGGGGTAGACCCCATACTGACCGAGGACGCGACCGAGGTACAAGATGGCGACCTCTACGTGGTACTCCACGGCGAGAGCGGAACGCTAGAAATTTGGGGCTTTGACGGTGTGGTGTTTAGAAACCTTACCTCATCCTCTGTGGCGAGCCTCCTGGACTTCCACAGGCGCAATCTACTAGAAAACGAGAAGCATCTAAGCGAAAACCAGGCTGCCGCGCTTGAGGGCAGTGCCGGAGTTCCGGGACCTACGAACCGATTTGTGACCGAGCAAGATGCCTCGGTACTGACAGCGGATCTAGGGGACGCCCTACAGGGAGCCGACAACGTCGCACCCAGTAACGACAACAGGTTTTTGACCGAAGCCAGATACCGAGGCGAGCGCGCCGCTGCTGAAGTTGACCCTGGAGATAATTTTGTTTACCTAGCGCCTCCAGAACGCTGGGTGGTCGGCAACGACGCGGGCGTTAGTAACATTAGGCAGTATTTCAACTTGGTGTTCACCTCGACGCTCAACGATCCAGGCGGACCTACTGAGTACACGCAGCAAGACTTCACGCCGCTTACCGTGATTGGGTTCTTCACCGAGAACACACTCACCACACCACTGGACCCGAGTGACCTAGTGATAGGCGCGGACGACCATGGCATCTACCCACGTGTCGAAGCCGCCTCGCTGAGCTACCCAACCGAGCTTTACGTTAAGCTTTCGGCGGTGCCTAACAACGGCGACTGTACGCTGATCTATTCCAAGGCTGAGAAGGAAAAGTACCGTAAAGCCACGGCTGACATGCTAGCTGGACCCCAGCGGATATTGCCTGCCGAGATCACACGCATCGATAATAAAGTTAGCGAGTTGCGCTTTAACTCTGGTATTGACGTGAGTGGAACGACGATTAGCTTTCCGGCTAACCTCTTTGTCGCACCTAACCTTCAAAGTTTTGTGCTCAGACGGTTTCTTGGGGGGCGTGGTGTGGCACTAGAAGATACTTTCGAGATCGACCTCGAAGCGGGCACCGGTACGCTTGGTATTGTGGAGAGCTTCACACCAATTGTCTTTAGCGGCGCTAATATCTGGACTCGGTATCTTATCACGCTTACGGTTGAGGGCACCGTCAAGGTTTACCGGCTCGAAGACTACGTACAGTATGCCTCTGACACAGTGTACGGCGCTTTGGCTTCAGACCTCGCGGTAGCAAGCAATGCGTTCACGCAAGGCGAATGGCTGTTTGCTTCTGTGGCGGTCAAGAGTTTAGGTGTCAATACCCTTAACGACTTGGTGCAGTCGTCTGTCGAACTTTACCCGTATCAGCCAGACCGAGATCCCTATGCTGCTATCCTAGTTGGGGACTCGCAGACAAGCTTTGGACATTATTCTGGTCCTGACGCTATTACTCGGGCGCTGAAGGTTGCGAGACCTGGCAGCACCCTACGCATCTTGCCGGGAAATTATTTGGGTCAGGCGTTGGTCAGTACCGACGATGTGACCTTGGAGTGGTGCGAGGGTGCGGTACTCAGTCATCAGACGCTTAGCAGAACTACGGCTGCCTCCCCCAACTGGAGTACTGGTTCCGACATTATCGCCGATACTGGGCATGGATTTTTACATAACCAAGTTGTGCGCTTTACAACGACAGGGACTGCTCCGACACTTTCTCCATCTGGATCAATCACCACCACAGACACGTATTACATTCAGTATGTCAATGCTAACTCCTACCAGCTAGCGACCACAATGAATGGCGCGGCGTTAAACCTAAGCACGGCAGGTACGGGCAGTCATACTCTGTCTACCTACGTTAGAGCAATACCCTTCGCAAGCTGGACTGTGGCAACTTCCCAGATCACTTATACGGCGCATGGCTTTTATGATGACTTAGCGGTCAAGGTAGCTAGCCCCGGTACTCCACCCACAGGCATACTCACTACCGAGACCTACTACATTGAAGTTGTAGACGCCAACACGTTTAGACTTCTGGATGCACCAGGGGGGACGGTAGTAGCCTTCACAACGCAGGGGACCGGTACACATACGGTATCTGCCGAGCAGGTGGGTCTTATCATTGATGCGGCGGACTTGACGCTACGCAATGCGCATATCGACAACCTAGACATCGGTGTTAGGTTAACCGGCAACGCCAGTGGGTACAAAGCGGATGGAGTGACCTTCGGTGCAAGCGTCGGGACAAAGAATTATGATAGTGCCACGGCAGTTACTAAAACACAGATCGTCTCTAATCTTTACGCATTCACCTGCACGGACGGTTTATCAGATCGTTACTTTGGGGATTACAATGCTGCGGACGCCATCCAGCAAGCGATCGACGCGTCCACTGATTGGGAGTCGATCATTGTCTACCCTGGTACCTACACCAAGATAGACATTACGGGGAAAAACGGTCTACAGATTTTAGGTCAGCCGGGTGTCTATATTGATGGCGGCGGCTCGGACCCCTGCATCACGTTGTCAGGTGACGGTAACCTTTTTGAGCACTTGGTGTGTACCAATGCCCCCGTGGGTATAGAGTGCGCTACCGGCGCTGAGAATAATATATTTTCGAGCACCGTCTCTTTCTCGGACTCGATTAAGACGTGCGTCAAATTCCCTGACACGACGGGTGTCAAGCACGGTAACTATCATGCCTTGGTGTCTGGCCGTGGCTCTCACCTCGTGGGCATTAACGACACAGGTCAGAAGTACGTGACAGTAGGTGACGGTGTCAGTTCGTGGGGCGACTACAACGGTCTTACTGCACTTGAGCAGGCTTTGACTAACGAAGCCGAGGGCACGACGATACGGGTCGGCAACGGCACCTACGCAGCCGTCACTGGCGTAGCTTTCGATCACATGACCGTTGAAGGTACCGGCGAGCAGTGCATCATAGAAGCCGATCAAGCCACCAACCTTATGTGCTTAGAAGTCGCAGGCAGTCACAATAAGGTTACCGGGTTTCATTTCAGGGTTAGTCGCCCTGCGCCACCCTACGACTACTCTATAATCGGGATTAAGGTCGGCGGTAACGGTAATATATTTGACCGAATTACCTTTGATGAGAGCGGACTGACGCTGATTGCACACCAAGTTCGGTACGTGGCAACTTCAGGGGCTAAAAATAGCATGCGCTCACGCACGGGCGCTGCCACAGGTGAAGTCACCTACACGGTAGGCGACGGCGTCAGGAGCTTTGGCGACTATGTCGGTACCGGTGTTAACGGCATAACTACGGCGCTCAATAAGTTGCCCGTGCTTCCTGGCGGCACTCTGGGAGCCATGCTCGCAGCAGGACCTTCGGCAGACTTCGAAGATCAGTCGCCGCTGCCCATTGACTTTACTTCCCCCACGCCGACCTACTATCTAGGGCGCTATGTGACCATAGCGTTAGGCGCAAATGCCGGAACTTGGAAGATCACCGCCGTCGTCAATGCGACTACCGTTACCTTAACAAGAGACGATGGCGGCGCTTTCGTTGTTGCGACAAATCTTACGTGGTCTCTGGCCGTGGGCACCAGGATCGTAGTGCTCCCAGGAACTTACGAACCCTTCACGATACCTGCGACGGTGACAGACCTGAGCCTTGAGGCTTGGGGTGCAGGCGCTGACGTACTCGTATCAGGCGTCAGTCCTCTTATCACAGCAGCAGGCAGCCGCTGCCGCATTTCTGGCTTTAGGCTAGAAGGCGCAGGCATTGGTTTCAGTGTGTCGGGCAAGGACAATACGTTTGAGCGTAACCGCTTCTCGTCAAGCTTGACCTCGCGGTACGCGCTGACGGGTACCGGCAACAAGATCTATGATGCGCCTGAGAACAGCGACAAGCACGCCTATACGGTTTCGGCATCTTCTAGCCGCGCCGACTTTGTGGGGACCAGCGAGGCTGCCATACAGGCGGCGGTAGACGCCGCTGCGGCGGACCCGCATATTAAAAACGTCTACATCGGCGCAGGCACTTACACATTTACGGCTACGGTTACAGTGCCGCAGGGCATAACCATTACCGGCAGTGGTTACAGTACACAGCTAGTTGGTGACGGGCTATTCCCTGCCTTCACTTTGACGACAGGCAATCAGACAATATCGGGCATACGGTTTAGCACATTTACGAACTCACTGTTCGGACCCGCCACAGGGGTGTTTGCTTATGGCAATTGGTTAGGTGGGTGTCTAATTCACGTTAACGTAACCGTGAGCAGCATCTTGGATAATTTGTAAGGGGTTTATGGCTGTATATACAGATCCAGTTGATACGGTAGTCTGCCAACTTACTGAGGAGGGCAGAAACCTCTTAGCACGTCGCAAGTTCGGCTCTGATTTACTGGTGAAGCAGATCGGCTGGCAGATCGGTCGCTACGGGTATCAGTATGCTAACCCTGTTAAGATTGAGCCTTTGGTTGATAGCCCTACCACGTCGGTGGGCTATATCGAGGTGGTGGACAATACTTTCCAGAGCGGAGATAAGCTCCGCATCAATCGCGTGGAGTTCACCAAAGGCATCTTGTGGAACCCTGGCGCTACGATACCCGACACGGTGTTTAACATTACCTCGGCGATTCAGGCGTCTACCGACACGCGGGTGAGTAACCTAGTCATCGCAGAAGTCGATAGCAATCCTAATAGGATTAAGTTTACTTCGCTAGTTACCGGCAACGTGCTTGGCGGTAGGGTGTTTACTTTTGCGGCAGCCACGGATGTGGACACCATTAACGACGTCATCACCATGCCTGGGCATGGTTTTCCCGATGCGATGCAGTTTGAACTCGACACCTCGGGAGTCCTACCCGCAGGCACCTTACCCGCCACCTCGTACTTCGTAGCCAATGCGACCACGGACACGTTTCAGATATCTACGACGCTCAATACACCGACGCTCGTTGATCTAACGAGCACAGGCGTTGGGACCATCGAGGTTATTCCCACGGGCAACTTGTATCCTATCAACAGTAACGAGACTGCCCCGCTCAACTTCTTGGTGACGCCGATGTCTTTGGGAGTGTCTACGACGCTTATCGACGCGGCGTACCCGGTACCGCCGACCTTAGGTGAGTTCGCACTGCCTGAGGGATTAATCGAGCAGCCTACGCCTAGCTCTGTGTCGTTTTTGATGCAGATACCTGACGGCGCGGTAGGGATGAATGCCTACGGCGAGTTGGGTGTTTGGGTACGTGTCATAGAGTCTAGGCATCCATTGGAAGTGGGAAGAGATGTGCTCTTTGCACATGGACACTTTCCTATCATTGCTAAGAGCGATAGGATGGTGTGTACGTTTAGGGTCATAATTAACTTTTGATTAAGTGAGGGATTATGCGCATAAGTAAGAGTGAGCCCCTAATTTTCGAGGGACAGAAGATCGATCCAACCAAGGTCGGTATCTTTGATGCTGCGGGACAGATCCTGCCTTACGTCGTCGGCTTTGACACCGAGACCTGTGAGATTGAGATGATGATCAAGGTCAAGGATGAGGAAGGCGAGGGGGACCAGAAGTTAGTTTATCTAGTGCGGGATGAGAGCTTGAAGCCGTTGATAGCTAAGTTTGTGTGTCCGGGTGCTTACGTTATGACCACTGAAGGGAAGAGGTTGAAATAGGACGTTTAAGAGACATTGAGGAGATTGCCACAGGCACTGTCAACACGTACACAGCCGTTAAGATGCTCGTGCGTGGGCGTCCAAATTTCTTAGATCCCCAGTTAGCTAAGGGTGAGTTGCGCTTTGCGCAAGCTAGAGGCGCTAAGTTTTCCGCACTCCAGCCTGCCAACCGTTATGATCTTACCGAGACAGCCCCCATTAATACTTACAGGCTGGTGCTTAAAGGTCGCCCTGAGTGGTACGACATAGGATGTCTGGTGCGCATCGGCATCACCGAGGAAGTAGGAGAACTGCACACCATACAGGATCTCGTCGATACGACTTCTATCGACATCACAGACCCCTTGCAGAGGACTTACGAGGTCAGCGACACCGCAGACTTCATACCGCAGGTGAGCCTGGTGGGTACGCCAGGACATTTCTACGGGGTGGCATTTGCTCCTTTCGAGCGCAGGGTCTTACTCCTGGAGTCCTGGTACAAGCTGGTGCCTGGAGACGTGATCTTAGCATCGCCGACGCCTGAGGTTCTCGCGAGCCTAGCCGAATACACATTGAAGCGTGCTCACTTTGTAGGCACCCGTCCTGGGGTGCCTGGTGAGCCACCGGTCATTTACAAGTACGAATGTGAGTTAGATGGCAACGGTCTTTTAACGTTCACGCCTACGAACGATCTTACGTTCTTTCTTAAAGCGCATCCGATGTTCCAGCGTTACGACTATGGTTCTGGGGACATTATATTGCCGCAGGACTTGGGACCTTGTTTGATAGATGCGTTTTATGGTGGGTTGCTTCATAACCAGAAGACTAAGACGCTGATTGGGATTAAGAAGTACGACGTGTTCGGTGCGCAGATGAATTATGCGGATGCCGGGAATCAAGAGTGGCAGGTGGTGGATTCCAATTATGTGCTTATGGAGCGCAACATACCTTCTGAGACATTTTTGTTGTGGCGACGCATTCAGGGTTATTTCCAGTTGCGTCGCACGGGCATGATCTTTCAGGCACAGCTAGACGAGAACGGCGAGTTTATCATGTCCAGTGATATTCTAGCGCCTGAGTGGCGTAGCGATAAGCAGTATGGGTGGGTGGTGCCGGTTATTCCTGCTGGCGACGTGACGATGTCGGTGCAGTTTGAGCCTCAGGACAGGCAGTTTTTTAACCTGCCGCATACGGTAAAGACGTTGGTCAGACCTAAGATCGTAGCCGATGGCAGGCCGATTACGCGGGTCGTGATTGCGTTTAAGGGGCCTCCAAACTCGACAGTCCAGATGCGCTCGTGGATGTTTGATGGCGCAGTCGTGAACTCCTTGTCGTACTTTCTGCTCGGTAGTGGTGCGACGTTTGGATTGGATAGGTGGCTAGCGGGTGGCTTTTGTGTGAAGCCCTACTTCTTAGATTTAGGTGCGTTGAAGGCGAATTATTCTGACAACGTGTCGATGTACGACTCTGGATACATCTACCTCTAGCACTAGCAAGATTAATACTTCAATTTCCATTGGGACGGATCGATGACTGTACTGAATTTGCCACAGGTTAATTTTTCAAGCGCACCAGGCTATACCGAGTGGCAATTCCTGCACGAGATCTACAGCCAGGAGTTCTATCTCCGCACGTTAATAGGTAGTACGCCAGGTATCGTCGATAAAGTCGCTGACCCCACGGTGAACCTTGACCTATCCCGTCCTTTGGTCGTCAGCAACAACGCGGCTAATGCGTTAACGCTAGACATCACTAAGGGTTATGCAATAACCCCGAACTACCAGCTTATTATCATCGACTCTGACCTGTCGGCTATCCCGCTGCCGACTGTCGTCGAGGACACCATCTACGTAGTCTTTGTTGAGTATGCGCTCGTACCGAGTGTCGATCAGCAGGTCAATCATTTTAATATCCTCACTGAGATAAGAGATGAGCGCCCGAGCAATACACCTTACGGCTCAGGTCCCGTAGCTTCTACGCTACAAGAAGCTGTGAAGGTCGTCACGCTTGCGGACTTTAACAACGTGTCGCTCTTTCCCGAAGACCGCAAGAAGGGACTGGTCGTTGTAGCGCACTGCTCGGTTAGAGCCGATGCGATTACCGGCCAGCTTGCGGTGCTGCTTGATCTTACGCGCACGACGTTTACCTACAACCGCCCTTGGTTCTCGTATAAAGACATCAGTCACACTACCAGACTAGGCAGCGGTGTTGAGACAGACACTAACCCGCACGCATTGGCTATTCAGGATCTATCGGGCACGTCGGGCTTAACGCTCTATCAGCAGCTTCTGCCGCGCGGTGGAGTGTACGCCAAAGACCTCACCTACTACGGGTACCCCGGTACGTTTTGTACGGAGCTAATTTCACTCAACCGTTATCAGGCCGATGAGACGGGTGAGGTGACCGCAGATCCTGGCTTGGGACTTGATCCGCTGACAGGTCGCTACTTTGTGGTTTTGACAAAAGTTCCTGTGCGTATGGGGTCACTCTACTTCACTGGGATGCCCTGGAAGCCGGTGCCTTACGTCTGGAAGCCAGGTACCCGCTATTTGATTCTAGGGGCTTTGGAGCAGCCCTTGTCTTACGGCAATTCGCTTACGGTCGAATACTTCTCGGTTTCGGCTTTGATGCCGCCGCAGGAGTCTTTGACGCAGGGTCTACAGAGCTTTACGACGACTGTACCTTTGGAAGGCAGCGAGTGGGTGTACACGGGCGGTGTGGTTCTCAGTACAATACCGACGCCGACTCTTAACCTTGCTGCCAATGTGGGTCCGATCAAGAAGAAGTACAACATCCTTTGTACAGCGGATGGTGCGCTCATTACCTCACCACAAAACTTAGTTCCGGTATTGAATGTACCTGATTTGGTGAGTGAAGGACAGATTACGATCAATCAAGCTCCTCACAACGGTATTGGGGTGACTTGGATTGTTGGGTTGACTGGCGTGCCCCTTAGTGCTCACTCCACAGACATAGCATCTAACTTGAACTTAAAGATCCTCGTGAACGGTGTGGACGAGACGGGCGCTACAGTGGAAGAGGAGATTGGCTTTTACGCGTCGCAGTGGCGCGAGCAGTCCGCTACGGAGTTGGTTGAGGAGCCGCTGCAGTTTAGGCGCACCGAGCGCAAGTACCAGCTTGTCAATTACGTGCAGCTACTCAACACGTCAGTCGAGCCGGACAATTCGGGTAACGCTGCCATCTTGTCTTTGTGGGCAAATATAGATGAGGCGTCCATCAACAAAGAGCTGGCAAACGTCGCCTCGCTCTTCTGGGACGGGTTGACGGGGCGGCATGTTGTAGACCAGCGAGTGATCGGCACCACCGCACAACGTTCTGACCAACGCCAGGAACCGCACGCGGACCTGCTTGCCGAGAGCAGTGCGAGTTTCGTACAGGAGCTACTGGCAGTTAGCTTTGATCCGCCGCTATTGAACCCTGAGCATGTGGCTGAGAGACTAGCGCACGAAGCCGATGACGACAGGCTTGTTGGCGAGACGTGGAATGTCTTCTCAGACTTGGATGCCTCGGGGTCCATTAAGATTGTGGACTTTACGCGCATCACACCGGGCATGACCCTCACGGTTGCCGAAGATAGGGTACTTACGTTTGTATTGCCGCCGCCTGCTCCAGATCCAGATGCCGGTGAAGTTGAGATCCCGACCTCCTTGGTGACGGGTAACATAGAAACTTTGAACAATCTGGTTGGGACACTCAATAACGATATTTTCGACTCGACATGGTTTGCCGACTTGGCGACCACAGGTGACAAGGTCACGCTGACCCGTAGAGGGGCGTCACCGTTGGGCTTTGTGCAGTGCAAACGCCAGCGCATGACGTTTAGCGGCAACCTAATTTCGGGTACTGTGACGTTTACGATTTTCGGTGCCTCAGGATCTGCGCTGGTCAGTCTTCTTGTGTCTGGTCCTCTGCACTCGGACTCGTTAGATGCCATTGCCACGGCGGTCAATCAACTGACTCCGGCTACTGGGGTGAGTGCTCTTCGCGTGGATGATCTTACGCTTGACTATCTGATCTTTAACGGGGATACGCAGGGACGTAATTTTACGGTCACCACACCTACGGGCTTACTAGTTACCGCCACGGTAGCGACACCCGCCGATCCGTTCACCTACACGCAGCCTTTGAACGGCTCGCTGCCGACTGGTCATTTGCCGGTGCGGTACAAGTCGGCGGACACGCCGTGGCAGTACGAGACCATAGCGCTGCAGTGGCCAGGGGTTGCACTTAAAGCAACGATCACATTTTTGAACAATACGACAGCTTTTGTTCAAAATAACGATCAAGTTGAGATTGTGACGGGCAAGATCCTGGTGGCCAGAGTAGGCAGTGCCTCGCAGCCTGGTGAATTCGTGATCTCGGCTAGCTTACTTACGACGCTAGAGAATATGGCCGAGGCGATCAATGATCCTTCGTTTGCCAGCGGCTGCCATGCTGAAGTCAATGATGCGGGCAATGCTCTTTATATCTACATCGGCGGCTACGATGCTGCGTCCATTAGCTTACTGCAAGAGGCAGTGAGCGGTACCTGGCGGATTGATTCTTATAAGCCTAGCGGCATAGGTTCTAGCGGGTCTCACGGCTTCTTAAAGAGTGTCTATCCGCTAGCGAGTGCCGAGTGGCGTTATCAGCTCATAGAAGCTGCGGCTCTGGTGGGTACGTTTGGAACTTTGAATGTCAACACAGCGACCGAGACGATAACGATAACGGCGCATGGGTTGTTCAACGGAGATAAGGTTCATATAAGCAATACATCAATTTCAGATATTGCTCCGACGCCGCTGCTCCAGAATCAAGACTACTACGTCATCGACGCCACCAACAATACGTTTAGGTTGTCTCTGACGCCGGGTGGCTCGGTGATAGACTTGACCAGCACCGGGTCCGGGACTAACAGTCTTTATGTGTCGGCTCCCTTTGGTCCTGGCGAGTGGTCACCGTATGAGAGCATGGAGCCTTTATCGCCTACGGCGTTTAAGTTCCAAGGTCCAGGGGCTGCCAGCCTGTACACAGTACAGGTCAGGCTAAGGGGCGTAGATGCCCGCGCCAATAAGTTCTCGCTGTATCAGGTAACCCCTGCAGACGGTACGTCTACGACGGCGTTGGATATTCGTCTCACCGATGTTGAAAATGAGCTGGCTGACGCACGCGGTACCTCGGCTACGCTGAATGACAGGCTAAGTCTGACGATTAACCCAGACGGTACCCGTATTCAGGACCCCGAGCTTACCGATGGCCGCAGCAGCATGATCCTTCCGTTGTCGGGATCGCTCAAAGAGCGGCTAGACACCATGGACGGGCTTTCATATTGGCTAACCGGCGGCATTGGTAGCTACACCAATCCTCCGGGGACAGGCAACTTAGGTGTTGCCAACGGGCTGGTAAGTGGTCCTGTGGATGGTTACGGGAATGCTAACTTCCTGACTCCGGGATCGCCTACGGCGGTTAAGGTCAAGATCGCAGCGGATGCAACAAGCCCCCTGATAGTAGCCGTAAGTGGTCGCTATTACCGGTTTGCTAGAGAGTTCAATATCGACTTCACGGGCAAGGCAAGTGGTGATTATTACATCAACGCTGAGATAGAGACCGGCAGCGAGATGGGACGCAAGGTATTTGCGGGTACTGTAGGCTCCAGTACGACCAACAGCATGACGACTACGACTGGGTTTGGAACGTCTAACATGCTTGGTGGCGATGTTATCTATTCCTTGACGAGCTTACTGAGTTTTGGAATTGAGTGTGTACTTTACATACCGTCTTTAAACTTCTTCACACCGATCACGGCGGCGACGGCGACTACGGTTACTGTGGCGGGTGATTTGCCTGCCCTTGCTGGCTCAGCTTACGAGGTGTGGAGTGTGCATGAGTGCTCGCTGACTGTGACACCCTTTGTCGCGGGTAACTCCAGCCTAGGCACTCAGCAGCCAGGAACAGTGACGCAGAAGCGGGTTCCTATCGGCATGGCGTCGTGGAACGGAACTTCGTTTAACGCATCTCAGACAGTTAACTTTAGGTATAAAGATACCTATGTGAGCGAGTTGAAGGGTGCCTTTAATGCGCCTTACAGTGTAACTTTTAATCATAACTTAGGGTTTATACCGGGATCGTTCAAGTTGTATTACTATGACAACACCAGTGTTCTCAATCCCATCTTAATAGAGAACGAAGCGATATTTAGGGTTACTACTACGACAGTAGAAGTAAAGAACAGGTACACTGGCGTTATAGTGACAGACTGGAGCGGTACTAAGATTGCTACAGATGCTTACTTAAGGTTAGTCGCAAGATAAGGAGTGTATGGTACAGACGCGTACAGTAGAATATGGTGCGGCGATTCATTCATCTGACATGCCGTTTGACATATCGAGCATCATGTCTGCTGGTCGCTTAGTGGGGATGACGCTATCGGCTTCGGCGGCAGATCAGATTGCGGTCACGCCGGGGACGGTGCTGATGCCGGACGGTGTGCTGGTGCATGAGGACGAGGTTAAGTACCTTCAAGTTGCTAACACGGCGTTTGCAGTTAATTACAGTATCGTTTACACGCTACAGAGCACCGAGGTAATTGGCGGTTCGCCTGCGGACTTAAATCTAGTGGCGGGCATCGTCAAGCAAGACGATCTTACCGACTCTACGGTACTTGGCTGGGTGCTTTACCCAGGAGGTGCGGCAGCGCTGGATGAGTCCTTCTTGATAGAGGCGGACACGATTCGCGTGGAGCCCAGGTCTGCCGAGTTGGACGCGCTATATCTGCCGCCGTTTCCTGAGGCGTTAAGACCGCCAGAGGAGCGGCGCGGCAGCATGCAGGTACGCGGTAGTAGGCTTAGCAATTTGAACTCTACCTCAACTATCACGCAGGTCGCCGGGATTGCTGGTCGGATAGTTAGCGCTAGTGTAGTTACCGACGCGAGCATTGCGGCCAACGGCTCAAATTACGATGTGCTATCGGTGGTACGAAGTTTTGCGGTCACCGGCAGCACTACGGCTTTAAATCCTAATATCACTAACGTCTCGGACGTGTCTCGCATCTATGTGGGACAAGGGGTTAGCGGCACCGGTATTCCTTCGGGAGCTACTGTTGGCGGTATAAGCGGCAGTACGGTAACCATGTCTGCTAACGCGACGGCAACTGTCACTGGCGGTACGGTAGTGTTTAGCGAGGCATTGTTTTCGTTATCGACGCAGAGCACTTCCTTGGTTGGCAGTGTGGCAAGTCAGTTGACTAAAGCCTCTGTGGTTGCGAGTCGGTTTCAGGTTCGAAGTACGGATACTTTGAGTGTACGCAGCCAGATGACGGGTGTCGTACCTGGGACTATCCCTGGTGAGATTTCGTATGTGTACGAGTCGCCTGGGTCTACGGGCAATTGGGAAGAGAGCATTGTGCCCTTGGGGAATGAGACGGTTAACAGGTGGCAGAATTTGAGCGCCGGATTATTGACGTATTTGCTCAAGGTACCTTTTGTGATTACTGGCGTTGGGAAGTTCAATAAGTTGGTAGCAAGATTGAATGTAGAATCGAATACGATAGTGACATTCAATGTGCGTGTAGGTGGTACCTCAATTACGTTAAGTCCGGTGTCTGGTACGGTAGCGAACACAGGCGGGTTGGTGACGGTGGAACTGTTGATACCTTCGGTGACGGGGGTAACTTGGGAAGTCGGTAAAGTTGGGTATGTGGAGATGAGCATTCAGGCTCAGGGTGGTGGTGCGGCAGCATTAGCGTATTTAGGGTTAACCACTGAAAATTATCCATACACGTTGTTTGTTGGAGGAGTCACCTAAATACAGATTGGATTATCGCAATTATGTCTGCTACCAAAAATCCCATCAGTCTTAACGATGATTCGTTAAGGCAGTTCACACCAGAAGAGCAATACCTACTTCGTCCCTTGAAGAGTTCTGTGGTCGATATGGAGGCTGTCGTTAAGTTCCATGTCAATCAGCAGGAAACTCAGCGGCGCAAAAATCCGTTTGTGTCATGGACTTTGAACAAGATTGCTGTGATCGACAAAGCGTGGTTAAGGCAGTTTAATTCTGACCAGATGCCTGTCCGTGATGGTGACTTTTGGCGTGTCAAGATAGAAAACGAGACATCTCCAGGGCAGCCGTTAGGATGCTTTGTGGTGCGGCCACTTTGGCGTGTAGAGCGTAAGGACTTGGTGCCTTTAGCGCCTTCGACGTTTACCAAGGTGCAGAAGGGACTGACGGTGCTTTTGTACCCCAAGATCAGGCCGTGGTTGCCATGGATCATACCGAAGGCCTTGAGGCAGATGATCATGCGAACGACCGGCGGTGCGGCTCTGGTTATCCCTCTTTCTTATCCGCCCGATAAGGAAATTGATAAGGACGAGGTGAATAAGCTACCTGTTGGAGAAGAAGAGATAGCGTGTGATGTGGTTGTCGATGAGACGTTAGGTGAATGAAGATTTAGTGCATGACAAAGAAGATATCAAAAGCAGAAGCCATTAAGCGCAAAATGTTTGGTCCTGTATATCATGGGACTCATGAGGCAGCGAGGGATGCCATTTCGCGCGAGGGATTTAAGGTCCATATTGGCTCGGAACGCTCGGGGGACATTTCGCATGGGTATCAGGCGAGTTCTTACGCTGAGGGAAAACCGGCTCCCACGCACCACCTAGGCTTCGGCGTTTATTTTACTACCATGAAGTCTGTTGCTAAATCCTTTAACCAAGGGAGCCTGAGAGGGATCAAGGAATACTATCTTGAGGTTCCTCGGCTCGAAACGATAAATTTTGGTGCTCCAGGCACGATGATGAAGTGGTGGGTGAGTAACGGGTATGACATACCTGTCATTTATCCAAACACAGATCGATCTAACGCTGAAATATCTCAGATGCGCGTCGAAGCCACTGTCCATCTCACAGACAAGCTGAAAGCTAAGTGGGATGCTATATGGTTTAAAGGTAAGAGTATACGTAAGCTTTTAGACGGAGATCAAATTTGCGTTTTTGATCCTACCAGGATTTATGAAATTGACACGGCACTCGCTGGGGATTTTGAAATTGGCTCTAAGGTGAAACGCAAAAGTGATGGCATGTTGGGTGTCATAAAAGACGTCTACATGGACGAAGACAAGATTAAGGCATTCCGTAAGCAGTTGCATGAAAACAGCCCGGACAAGGAATGGTGGGTAAAACCCGAGACCAAGAACGTATTTTCCGTGAAATGGCAGAAAGGTGGTACGGAGTACAACGTACAAGACGTTGACCTAGAACCATTCTCGTCCTTCAAGAAAAAGGTTACGTCCAAGTACATCATCGAAGACGTGGAGCGCCGCATAGTGACTAAGATTGTTACTTAAGAGAGGTATAGATGAATCTTTTAAAGTCTCCGCGTCTTGTATCGAGCACCTTGCTACTACTACTCGCAGTGATACCGCTGTTGCTTGGCTGGACTGTCCGTGACCCTAACCGCGCAGACATCTACACTGGTGCCAACGCCACGCCCAGCATATCAGCGGCGTCAGACGGAACCGTGACGCTAGGACCGGTTGGTTTTACCGGAACCCACAACATCACCGGAAAGACTCAGTCAACAGAACTCCGCATCAAAGAGACCGGCGGTTCCGATTATGTGGCGATCACCGCGCCGTCTCTCACCGCGCCGTACACCCTTACGTTACCCGCCGATGGCGGGGCATCAGGTCAGTTGCTAAGGACTGACGGCTCGGGCGGTCTTTCGTGGATATCTCCTAGTGTTAACGTGCCTGCCGCCGGAGCCGTCTATAGCGACGGCGTAGACTTATTGAGCGAGGCGCAGTTGGCTCTAGCACGGGGGGGTACAGCCAAGAACCTCACAGCAGTCAACGGCGGTGTGGTGTGGACTGACACTGATAGCCAAGAAGTTACTGCCGCAGGGACAAGTGGCCAATACTTCAAAAGTAACGGAGCCGCAGCCCCCAGTTGGTCAGCGATTGACCTAAGCGGAAGCTCCGTAACCGGCACTCTCGGCACTACCAACGGCGGAACCGGTGTGTCAGGTAGCGCAACGTTTCCTAGCTCTGGGACCATCGCGACCAACACCAACACCCTTACGTTCAGCAACAAGACTATTGCCGCAGGCTCTAACACCATAACGGGTCTGACTGACACGAATGTTGACGCAGCCGCCGCGCTCGACGCTACAAAGCTGGGCAGCGGTTCGGTGTCAAATACTGAGCTGGGTTACCTCGATGGCGTGACTTCTGCGATCCAGACGCAACTCAACGCTAAGCTTGATCTCGCGGGCGGCACAATGACTGGCACGCTGACGCTAGCAGGAGACGCCGTCTCGTCGTTGGAGCCGATTACCAAACAGCAGCTTGACGCGGGGCTCAATGGACTATCCTGGAAGCGAACTGTCCGCGTTGCTACTACTGCAGCAGGTACACTCGCCAGTTCGTTTGAGAATGGTGACGTCGTGGACAGTGTGACGCTTGATACTGCTGATCGAATTTTGATCAAAGACCAGGCCAGTACCTCTGAGCGTGGCGTTTACGTGGTTAATGCTTCGGGAGCACCGACACGCGCTACCGACGCTGATACTTTTGGAGAGCTGAACGGTGCGGCGGTCATCGCGCTCGAAGGTACCGACAATGCCAACAAAGGCTTTTACCAGATTGCCGAACTTACTAGCTTCTCCTCCCAGTCGTGGATACAAAACTTCGGCACCGGCCTGTACGTAGGTGACGGCCTGGGGATTGAGCTATCAGGCTCGACCTTCCAGCTTGAACTCGACGGTTCGACGTTATCAAAGTCCGCTACTGGACTTAAGGTAGCGGATCTGGGTATCGCTAATGCGCAAATCGGTACCTCAGCCGCGATTGCTCGCAGCAAGCTGGCAGTCGGCACCGCCTCCCACGTTCTCATAAACGACGGATCAGGTGTAATGTCTTCTGAGGCGGCGCTTGCTCTTTCTCGCGGAGGCACCGGTACCTCTCTGAGTTCTGGAAGCACGGGTCAGGTCCTTCAGGCGAGTGGATCAGGAGTAGCTTGGGCGGACGTCGCCGTCCCTACGGGAGCCGTGATGCCTTTCTTAGGATCTGTTGCTCCCACCGGCTGGTTCATTATGGACGGCACCCCCATCTCTCGCACCACATACTCAGTGCTGTTCGCCATGCTAGGCACCACCTATGGCGTAGGAGACGGCTCCACAACTTTTAACCTGCCCATCATGGCGGGACGCTACCCCATAGGAATTAACTCAGGTGACGCCACTGCGGACGTCTTGGGCGAAACTGGCGGCACCGCCAGCAGTGCGCATAGCCATGTAGCAGTAACGTGGCCCACTTATTCCGTGAATTCGCACACGCATCCTATAGGCACAATCGTTGCGTCGTCGGTCCCGGCGCACACGCACGGAGTTGGTTCGCTCACCTCCTCTTCTGCTGGGAGCCACAGCCATCCTGGGGTTAACTGGAACATTGCGTGGTCGCATACTGCCGGTACCGCAGGCACCCCACGGTTTTACCGTGGTTCTAACTCAACTGATTCATCCACGGTACCGAACGGTACGGTAGACGTGGGTTCTTCAGGCGCGCATACGCACACTTTTTCCGGTACTGTCGGTACCGGCGCTAACGGAGACGCTCCGCTCCCGATTACTATGAGCGGTAGCGCTGGCGGCGCAACGGCTACCACTACTCCGAGCGGTGGATCAATCGGCGCGGCCAATGCAACAGAGAATCGGGCACCATTTCTTGTCGTTACTTATATTATAAAGAGTTAACAAGTCAACAACCCCTCCCTAAAGGGAGGGGTCTCGGGAGACAGCGGATGAAAATCGGAATCCTAGCACTAACCCTCATTACTCTTTCGGCTGTGGTGTACTTCATGCCCGGACCTGATGAGGTCAAAGAACTCGGTACACTAAAGTACGAAAACGCGGACGGGCACTTCTGGGGTGTCAGATTTGGTCGTCGGGAATGCGTAATAGCCGCCTGGAGCGAGGAAATACCTGGGCAGAGTGCTAAAAAGCCGCAGATGCTTTTTAACTGCGCTGAGTAAAGGGCAGCCTACCCAGCTTGCACTCGTGCATCATGTAGCCGTCTACCACGTCTTGCATATAGGCGAGGAATTCCGTGTCGCCTGACGCCTCCACGTAGTCATTGATTAACTTCTCCAGCGTCGGGTTGTGCTTCGCCGCCATCGCCCGATTCGCCTTCAACAATTCCTCTTCAGTCGGTCTCATCACTCCCCCAACCAGAATGTAATTCTGTGCGACCTAATGGCGCGAACGAAGGCCGTTGCAAAGATCATCGATTTGTCGGGTCAATCGAGCAGCATCAGTACTAGAAAATGCATCCTCAAGGCTAACTCTCTCGGCGTTCAGGCACGAACGGGCTTCTGCGAGAAACTCGCCAAGCTTATTAGACTTGCTCATCATTTGGTTAATCGCAAAGTTTGCCGATTTTTTGAAGGTAGTTTTCAGTTCTGCTAGCTGCTCGGGAAGGTCGGGAACGTCAAAGTCCCCACGCCCGAGGTACATTAGTGCCAAAAGCTTGAACACGTCTTCCTCTGGTAACGACTTGAGTAACTTTCTGAGTTCAATTCTTTCCTTGCGCGGTTGGGCTAGCTGCTCGGAAACGCCGGGAACGTCATAGTCGCACATTAGTGCCACAAGCTTGCCCAAGTCTTTCGTTGGCAGCAACTTAGAAAGTTGCTTAAGTTCGATTAGAAAATTCTGGTTTCCTTTGGTCGGGAGGACTTTTGCTAAAGTGATGGCCCGGTCTAGCGAAGACGAAAGGTTCTGAATATTTTCGACGGTCACAGGGTTCTCCACGACTAAAATTCCGCGCAAATCTACCCCGAGTGCTCTGTTCTTTCAAGGCCTTTTGGTCGATCGGTGTAATCTACCAGGGTCCTACTTTCAAAGCCGATTCAATAGATTCATATCATATGCAGACGTTTCGCAACAAAGTCTTATCTCTCTATCGTATAGCTGCCGCTCCTACTTTAGACGAAGCTCTAAAGAAGACAGCTACGCCGGGTTGGATTGCGGATATTATCGAAGAGTATGATAACGATCCTCGGCGTGCTAAAGCCCTCCCCCTGATGCTTGACGACCTGCTCCGGCGCGTCAAAAGCAATACCGAATACAAAGACGGCTACCTCGTCGTGTATCGCTGTTTGAACGCCACGATTGAGGTGTTCGAAAAATCCAAGGCAGTTGGGTCGCACTGGACGTTTGACCCTTCAAATATCCGTTGTTGGGAACAAAACACCGGCAATTGGATCACTTTGGTAGGTCGGATTGCGGTTAAAGACGTCGATTACCACGAGACGCTCTGGACTAACCTCTCATTTGAAGAGGAGACTGAAGTCACGCTCAAAGCCGGTAAGTTCGCTTTTGTCGATAAGATCATCGACTACAAGACCAAGAAGGTATTAAAGACCTACAGGCCAGCGCTTAGGAAGAAAAACTAAGGACGCAGCATGAGCGATAGGGCAAAAAGAAGACAAGACGAGAAGAAGGTGCAGAAGCGCCGGTCGAAGTTGCGCATCAATGAACATCTGCAAGCGCCAGAGAATTGTACGAATGCTACCCGAGCTTTGGGTCGGTTGAAACACGGTCATGGTGCCTGTGGTTGCTCAATGTGCAAACCATGGAATCATGATCTCGATCAAGAGTACAAGCCCTCCGAGCGCAAGAAGCTCCAAGAGGATGAACCCTCTTAACCTCAAGCAAAGAAAACGTTCGACCCTACTCCCGATAGCTTTCACTACGATGCCCTCCGCCGGTAAGGTCCTCTGACGTAGGTGTGCAGAGCTTTGATGACGTCGGGTATCTGATCTTTGGTGACGCACGTCATCCGGTAAGGCTTCCCGTCGCGGCCTTTGCACTTAGCGATTTGCGTGTTGATACCTGCTCGCTTAAGGCGTAGCTCGCTGCGCCGCTCGTTGAGGCCTTGCTCTTCACAGATGCGGCGAACGGAAACTAGATGTTCGTTATCTGTCATTGCCAAATCCTGCTGGATATTTCACAGGCTATCATACCGCAGGTACTAAGGCGTGTCTAGAGATGGAGCTATAGGGGGTGGGTTTTTGGCGTCCTGGTCATCGCGGCCTCCGTAACATACCTTTCGGAGCATTTCGGAAGTTCTTAACCTCTGCCGCTGTAATACAATGAAACCATTGACTTGGTTAGCGCAACTCAGTGCAGAAAAACCATTATTTCAGTCCTCTTAAAAGCGCCTCTCCCCGGTCAGGATCTAAGGCGAGCACACTTTTTATTCCAGCTTAAACTGAAGTACTCGCGCCTTGATGTCGTGCAGGGCGTCTTCTTGTCGGCGCTGAAGCTGCACTAGCTCTTCGCGCAGCGCCCACTGCGAGGTTTCTATTTCTCGCCGTATTTTAAGCTCAATCTCAGGTTGCCTACTAATAGCGGAAGCTAAACTGCCGCTGCTGCCATGGGTGAGATGCTTTTCGACAACCTCGCTGATACGCTGCTGTAGTTCCGAGGTGTCTACGCCGTCTGCCACGTTGCGGCTGAGAAAAGATTCCACTACATACTTTCGCTCACTGTATAAGCGGTTACAGCCTCCGCAATGCCAAACCGGCGCAGTCTTTATCCCAGCGTAAGAGGTCCACGTAACCGCGAAGTCTACTAACATCACATTCGCGTCGCCACAAGCGCCACAACTAGGCAAGATGTCGCTACGGTTGACCCCTGCTTGAATCAGTTGCATTAGTCACCGACCCTTCCCCGTCTTAGCGGGAAGCTGCTCGATGCGATGCGTGTTGCAGATGTCAATCGCAGACGCGGGCAGGCGAGACGTACTAAGCAGCTCCAGGGTGATATCCTTCAGGGTCTTGGTCGTCACGTTGCCCTCTTCGTGTAGTCGGGCGAGCGACGTGCTTAACTTCTCGTAGTGATCGGCAGCATACTTACGCTCGGTGTCGGACAGGTCGCGAGCGTGCTGCGAGCGCAGCTCCGATAGCGCTTCGACGTGCTGCGAGTGCATCTCTTGTATGCGCCGCTCACAATTAAGCTCGGCTTGTTTGGTGCGCTGGTCGGAGTCGAGTTTGGTAAGTACAGTTACTTCTTGCTTGAGCAGCTCGAACTCGGACTGGAGCGCCTTACGGTTACGCTCTTTATCTTCTTCGATCTGGTCGAGCAAACGTTCCCTATCCTCTTCCCAGGTCTGCTTTGCACGATAAAATTTAGCATCCGCTTCTGCCTGAGCCAGACGATGCTTGTGTTGCTCCTCAGTGACCTGCATCGTCTGACGCTTGCGCTCGTGCTCTAGCTCTTGCTTAAGGTTGTCCAGCTCAATTTCAAGCTCTTTCCGCTTGGCTGTAAGCGTGAGAATGTCCTCGGTGGTGGCGTCGAGCTTCATATTAATAGCGCGGCGTCGAGCAAAAAAACGAAAAGGCATCAAAGGTCTCCTCGAAACAAAATCCGCTATCTGTTGGTACTTGCCGCTAGTGTGGCAGCTATCGGATTGGTCGGCAAGTGTATTTTCGTTTTTTGCCTGCGTGCAAAAGCACTTGCCTAGCCACGCTTTAATTTCCTAAAGTCCCGACCTAGGAGGACAAAAAAACATGAAGAAAGAAGTTGACCCTGCGGTACACAAGGCTTTAGCCGAGATCAAAGATGTCTTAAAGAAATACGACCTTGGCGGACATGTGGTCGTAACCAGCCAGAACAACACCGAATTTGAGCTAAAAATTCCGTCTTGGTCCTGCCTGCTTGTAGACGAAAACACAGGCTGCTTAAGGTTTCGCTCAGTGCGTGGTGAACGCAGCGAGGAGGAGCAACGTGCCGAGCAACACGCTACCGCCAAATTCCTGCTCGGTACCCGCGACGTGCTGACGCATCAAGCCGCGATGTTGATTCAGCTAGGCGCACTCGTGGAGGACGCCCTTGGTGTCAGCGTAGACGGCTTAGACAGTCTAAGGGTCGGTAAAGCCCCTGAGCCATTGGAGCACTAAAAAATGGAACACCAGCAGGCACAGCTAATAGTAATAGGTGACCAGCTTGTACTTGACGATCCCATAGCGCTGGCAGTCGTTCGTGGTATTGGGAAAGGCAATTGCCGCAAGACGCTCGATGCTTTTGCAGATCGGGTGCAGTATTTTGCCGGGCGCATGGCCACCAGAGGCATGGCCTATAAAGATACAGTAATTATTCTGGTCAATGTCGATGCCCCCGCCGGGGACATCTTGGCGGATGTTATGATGCCGGGGCACGATTGGAACAAATATCGGGAGCTGGGAGAAACTCCTTTTGCTCGCGGTCTAGCGGTGCGTGAGGGCATACAGGAATTTCTCGAAGCGTTTGATAAAGAAGCGGCGGATAAATTGAAAGCGATGGAGGAGATATCAATCGTCGTCGTTGATTTTGGTGTGGCGGAAATCTTTTCCATAAAGGAGATCGACGCCTACCCTCAGCGCGTTGAGATTGAGTCGTGAATGCCTCTCGTCCGCCGTACCAACGCGGCACTCGTTTAATTGAGTTCTGTGTCATTTGCGATAAGCGTCTGGAGCCACGCAACATCAGGCTTTATGCCAGACACTGCAGCGACGCATGCCGTGTACGCGCCAAGCGAATTACATTGCCGAGGCTACCCTCCAAGATTCTCTGAGAACAGGAGGTAATCATGTTCATTAAGAAAGTTTATGAGAGATACCAAGTCAGCGCCGCCGACAAAGAAAAAGATACAAAAGTTAGCCCGCCGCGCACGACGCTACAGATAGAATATCTTTTGCGCCAGGCAGCTAGAACTGCGGGCAGCGAAGCAGGCAACAGGATGCGCGGCAACGATAGCCTAAGCCCTATGCAGCGCAAAACACAGACGCTCAAGGACTTCGAATCCTTTACCGCATCTCCTAAGTTAGGCGTCAATATTATGCGCGCAAATGAGGAGAAAGCAATCAAGGATAGCATCACCCGTTTGAAACACTCTTTAGCTAAAGAGTTCATGACGGCGTTTCAGGTCGCCTACGAGTTCGAACACCACGAACTTAGTTAGGTGTTTTCGACGTTTCTCAGAGCAGGCGATCTATCAGGTCTTTGTAAAATTCTTCCAGCACTTTTTGTTGCTCATTTTCGCTGAGAGCCTCAAACACGTCTTGGTTTTTTGCAGAGAAATCCTCAAACAGTTTAGCTATCTCCTCATTAATGTACTGTGCGGCGGATTTTGTGTCTATCTGATCTAACAAGTTACTAAGTGCTCCGCTGTCCGCCTTTATATAGACAGACGCCACCTTTGAAAGAAACTTACCCACGCTTACCTCCTAAATATAATCAGGCCATACGCCGTTCGAAGAGCAACTGCATGGCACCGTATAGATCATCGGGCTCAAAGACCTTCCGCGAATGGACGAGCTGCGGGACAAGGTCAGGCTCACAGAGCCCCGCGCCGATGACGTAAACGGCCTCGGAGCAGTAGAGGTTGAGCTTCTGTAGGCGTTCCTTATCACTTGCATCGATAGTCTTATCGGTTTCTAGCCACTCAATGACATCCTGTGGAATTTCTAATCGGTAATCATAAGGCACTAAGGGGTCGCTGCACAGCGTATCGAAACGCTCATTGGCAATCTTGATATTATCGCCTTCGATCCTAAGCCTGCCAAGAGCGAACCTGTCACACTGCCTAAGGGCATCTAAAAGGTGCCAGCAGTTTAGACCGTCACCCTTCATATGCCACGCGTAGAGGTGCTCCCCTTGCTTACGAATGAGACCTGCGTGCGACCACGTACAGTCGGTGAGCGCGTGGTTTAGTCGGTACGCTAGGCACTGAGTATCAGCAGACACAAAGCCGAAGATACCATCAGGCGCTTGGTCAAAGGCGTCTTTGATCGCGAAGTATTGGTCCATTGGAAAGCGGGGGTAACCGAATACCCTGAAGGTAAAGTGCGCCGACCAATGACGTGCGAATTTAGCCCACATCTCAGTTCTTGAAAACCAATTTAAGAATCTGTCGAACAAAGACATAATCACCTCAAAATACTTGCAAGTAAAACGTACCACTGGCTATCTCTACATCTGGGATAGGAGTATCGTTTGCCATACACACACGCAGCATTGCGCCTACTGCTGAATCTAACACCGTCGCCTGGGTGTAGTTATAGGGCGCTACAAACATGTCATATTGCATGTCTGAATGTTTAGGAATGACCGAACTTTGCTGATTATTTGATGTGTTAATGATATCGTAAACGTTACGGTAGTCGGCTCTGAATTGTCCAAAACCTAGATTGTAGATACTGTCGGAGAAGCTAGCGTATCCTGCGTTAACCAGCACCACTACGGTACTAGAGACCACGGCACCTACGACATAGATACCCCCGCCTACGACGTAGAGCGCTTGGCTAGCGGACATGCCGGTCGTGGACGCTACGGTCACGTTCACCGTCGAGCCTGCGTTTGGTTGGGTAAAGGAGCTGGATACGGTCGTAAGCGCCGTCGAGCTACCTAAGGGGTAGATGGACCCACCCGAAGACACTGTAGACGCTGCGGCTACGTTACCGCTGTAGATGCCAAGATTGCCGCCTCCCCAGACTTCAAAGCGTATCGTATCGAACGTCGTAGGCATGTTCATGGAGTACTGCAACTCAACGCAGCCAATGATAAACTTCTTTCCCGAGGGTGGGACGAAAAGCCATTCCGAGGGGTTGGTCACGCCGTTATTGGTCCAGTAGGTCGCCGTTACGGTACTTCCCGCTTTAGACGAGCCAAAGGTGATGGTACCTGCCGCGTAGTTCACGGTGTAGGTGGACGAGGACGCAAGTACTGCGTCAACGTAAACTGATAGTGCCCAGTCGGCATGCTTACCGTAGGTGCCATCTCTTTTTGGTATTTGCTTATGTGTGTAGGTCAACTTGGCGTCATAGATGTTTATCCAGTTGGCGTTAGAGCTTGTAAAAGTCAAGCCATTGCCTGAGTCGGTCAACGTATCAGCGGTTACTTTAAAAGACTTTTGGTACCAAGTGGCACGGTTACCAAGGTTGGGAGTCACGACGGAGATAGACTTGGAGCCGGGGGCACCCGTAAGATGCCCAGATTCGACGATAGGTGTACCTGTGGAACTCTTGGGTTCAATAATTTTATTGCCAGGAGTTTTATAGGTAGCCTCAAATTCAGCTTTGTCAGCGTCTTGGGTACCATCTAAGGCAATAAGACACGAAACCGAGAAGGGTCCATCGAAAGCATAAATGTAATAACTGTTGTTGACTGTTACCCAGTGAGCTAAGGCACCCCGTGCGGTTAAAAAGTTTTTAAAGTCTGACCAAGGTATATTTAAAGTTGTGGCGCTCATTATGAGTTACTCCTCAGTAAACTTGACAAAACAAGCAACGCTCAAACCGGTTGGACGAGCGGCACCTGCAAAGTTGACGGAAATTTGTTCAGAAGTAGCTCTTAAGGTTATAGGTTGTCCTTGAGATCCAGTGTCATAATCCCAAACGACTACTGGTTGCAAAGTACCTGCGGTCGTTAACGTCGGAGTGAAAGCCCTTACAACTTCGTGCGACCCCACTAAGGTCCCTAGCGTAGGGTTAGCGGTATAGCTTCTAATGACTGCCGTAGGCGCGGGATTGGAAGTATCTAGAGTGATAATTGTTGGAGTAGCGGACGTACCGCCAGTGTTCGCGGTTGAATATCTATTTAGGTAAAGAATGTTGGAGCCCGCTGTAGTTTGCGTCGCATACAACATTATTTTTAAGATTTTTACAACCTTAGTAGCACTGCCAGTTATAGTAAATAGATCGGTAGGCGTAGCTGCCGGTGTAAAGGTACCTGAAGCTGCTGTGTAGGTGGCTTTACCTGGAGAAATCAAATTAACAGGCTGAGTGGTAGTTGATGATGTCCCCGTTAGCCAGTTAAGGGCTAAACTAACGGTAGAGAAATAAGAGGTGCCATCGCTAACTCCCAAGTTAGCGGCGGAGACATCAGATAAAACTTTGCTATCAGCCGCCCAGGTGGAGTACTGCGCCGGATCTAAAGTGTACTCAGAGCCGTTAGTAATAACCTGACCTACCCAAGTATCGTCTGACCCTTTGTTGTTTTGAACTTTGATGATTTTTGCCATTTAAGTAGCCCCACTTTTACATGTAAATATTAACAAGAGGTTTTGCGATACCCGAAGCGCCAGAGGCGATTTTACAGTTAATTTGGTCGTTGGCATTGACCGCTTGCGAAACGTTAACTGTTGCCGTCTGTGCTGCTGAAATAGCAGCGGTAAAAGCTGCAGCACCGACAGAAGTGTTAATTCTAAACTCAAAAGTCCCTGTCCCTGAACCGTTTAACATTATTGTAACCCGTGAGATCGTGCCTGTAATCGGAACAACGGCAGGCAAGCTATCAGAAGAAGAAACGCCAAACGTGTTTAAGAAAGTGTTGCTGTTACTATTGGCAGTACTTGAATAGTTCGCGATAAAAAGACCTCCGACCGGCGGAGCAACGGTAGAGACTGCAGACAGAATCCATACGCCAGCCGCAGTAGAGTTATCTCTTAATATAAACCTAGCACGCGTTGTAGCAGTTAACGTTGACAATTGCGTGCCTGAGTTATCTCGCACCGAAATATTTGCAGTGGAGTCGTTAATTAACCACCACTCCTGACCAATCAGATAGGTAGTAGCATTGCCTAAGCTAACTATTTGCCCTGCTGTTGTTCCCGTGAAATGCTGATGGCCAGTGGAGGCTGTTGTCAGAGTAAGAGTGGATGCCGCAGTGGCTTGCGTGGTTAACTGCATTCGATAGTTAAGTGTATCGAGCCGCCCTTCACTTGTGATTTGGGTATTTGTTAAAGCCATTAGTTACTCTCCCCAAGCACAATACACTGCCAGTCTACGTTTCCTGTCAAGGCTACGTTTGAGTTTGTGTTTATAACGAAACTTCCTGCTGCCTTAGATTCCCAACTAAGGTTTCTATCATCCAATCCGGTTAATGTAATTGAATAACTCGTACTAGAAAAAGCTGTTCCAAAAGTAACGGTAGCAGTCTTTGGATTACCTGTAAACGTACCTGCGGTTACGGTCCCAGACTTTATTTGCAGTCCCGAACCGGTAATCGTTGTCGGCACCGAATTTAATAAAGTTCTTGTGTCTGTTAGACTTGAGATGGTCGCGGCACCGGAAGTAAATTGAGCAATTGGAACAACCCCTGTGGTGGGAAGGGAAGCACCTGAAGTAACAACGCCGGATGAGTTTACATAAACCCAACCGCCCGTTATATTCGCTCCTACGGTTACGCTAGAGGCTGAAATTGCAAAGTAAGTTCCGCCAATTTGAACTGTACCTGCATTATAGGCGACTGTAAGTCCTGAGGGATTGCTTGGAAAAAGCTCTGGCCAGTCGGCTTTAACTAAGGCTCTAAAGGTCGGAACTGCCGCAGCCCCAGAAGTGGGTCCTAGCCAAGCCGTGTTTGCTGTTTGGGTAGCTTTAGTGAGAGTTAAGGTACCTGTAGAGGTAACCGGAGAACCTGAGACCGTAAACTCTACGGGGGCTGCTAGACCAACAGATGTAACAGTACCTGTACCCCCCGCCGAAGTCGCCGTTAATGTATAAACCCAAATTCCTGCGGCTGTTGTGTTATTCTGTAAGACAATAATAGTACGTTGACTGGCACCCAAGGTAAAAAGAGTCGTAGTCGCGTTGTTTTGAACTGTTACAGACTGCGTGGAGTTGTTGTGTATAATGTAGATGTGACCTACTGAATAAGTGGTCGCATCGCCTAACCTAACAATCTGACCCGCCGTCGTACCTGTGAAAATAAGAGAGGCTTCTGAGGCAACCGCTAACGTATAAGTAGACGCAGCAGTGGCTTGAACCACGGCTTGCGCCCTTAGACTCTTAATGTCATTTAAACCTTCACAGGTTATGCTATCGATAACATGCGGCATTAATATCCCACCTAATTATTAATTCGACTCTCCAACAAAGATTGCTTCCCAGCGGACATCTTGAGTCAGCGCCGCATTGGCATTCGCATTGATTACAAAAGAACCTGCCGCTACTGACTCGTAAGTCCAAGTACGGCCATCGCCACCAGTAATATTTATAGCATAGGTTGCGGCTGAAAACGCAGCACCAAATGTAACTGTAGCTTTTTTAGGACTTCCTGCAAACGTACCTGCCGTTACAGTTCCCGCTTTTATTTTTAGACCAGTACCGATCTGCGAGGTAGCGTTGAATGTGAAAGTACCAGAACCACCGTCTACGATGGTGAGGTTTGTGCCCTGTTGCAAGGTGACATCGCCGTAACGATCTGTTCCGGCGTTGACATCAAGACTGGCGATACCACGGTGAACGTGGTCAGACTTGACCGTCGTCGTCGCAGATCCCTGTGCGTTTGCCGATCCAATGCTAGAAGGGGTAGCTGTCGGGATGTTGTGAATGTGGTCAGCTAGAGCTAAGCTGGTAGACGTACCAGCAGCGTTCGCTTGGTCTACGTTCTGTGTAACAGCCGCTGCCGTGGTGATAATTTGGGTGACGGTAAGTGCCCAAATACCAGCCGCCGTACCAATATTCTGGAGAATGGCGTTCGCCCGTTGCCCAGGTTTGATCGTGGCTAGCGTCGTGCTGGCGTTGTCATTGAGCGTTACGTTCTGGGTTGAATTGTTATGAATCCAGTACATGTGTCCGACCTGATAGGTCGTAGCATCACCTAACTTAACAATCTGTCCAGCCGTCGTGCCCGTATAAATTAATACAGACTCTGACGTAACATCTAATGTAGTAGTTACAGCAGCAGTCGCCGCCACTACAGATTGTGACCTATACGTTTTAGAATCTAGGAGGCCTTCAGAAATCAGGGTATCTATAATATGCGACATGGAGTCTCCTTAAAGGGGCGCGGCGTTACGGATTAATTTTCACCTTGGTATACGGCAATCCAGTCAACTGCTGCGCTTAAGGCAGTGTTGGCTTGGGTATTGATCACAAAAGAACCGGCCACTTTAGACTGCGACCTCCAAGAACGACCATCACCTTGCCCTAAGACAGTGACCGAGTAGTTGGCATCAGGGAATGCTGTGGTAAAAGTAACCGTGGCAGTTTTAGGCGACCCAGCAAACGTACCCGCAGAAACCTGTCCCGCCTTTGTTTTTAAGTCTGAAGCGTTAGATTCAATGGTCCAAATCCAGACACCCGCCGCCGTGCTGTTGTCAGTTAAAGTAACCACTGCACGATTGGTTGCGGCCAAAGAAAATTGGGTAGTAGGGGTGTTATTTTGGAAAGCTACAGAAACAGTGGCTGAGTTCCAAAGTCTGTACTGGTGACCAACGCTAAGCGTTGTGGCATCCGGTGCTTTGATTAACTGCCCAGCGGTTGATCCAGTATATACTTGCTGGTGAGTGGAACTCGCCGTAAGTGTCTGCGTACCGGAAGCGGTTGTGGTCGAAGTAAGATCTAAGCTTAGAGCATCTATCTTACCAATACCTTCGACGATGATACTATCAATAATATGCGGCATCTAAACCCCTATAAAAATTCTTACCTGTTACTTAATCGCCCGCTAAAATCGCATGCCAACTGACTTCTGCCGTCAATGCAGCATTGGCATTTGCCTCTAAAGTAAACCCTGAAACACTCTTACTCGTGTATGACCAAGACCTCTTATCAACTCCCGTAATCGTTATCGCATACACACTACTGCTAAAATTATGCGAGAAACTTACCGCCACCGTCTTGGGACTACCCGAGAAACTACCAGCACTAGCCACCCCACTTTTAACTCGCTCCGACTCCGTCACCATCATCCATGTCCAGACACCCGCCGCCGTACTGTCATCCACTAACGTAAAGATGCCTCGGTACCCCGCAGGCAATATCAACAACGAAGCACTCGTACTATTCCTAACATCGACGTCTACACTGGCATCGTTCCACACTATGTAAAGGTCCCCAACATCCAACGAGGTCGCATCAGGCAAATCTAGGTTCTGACCCGCCGTAACCCCAATGAATCTCTGCTGCGCAGTATCCGTGGCGACCAAGCTTAAAGTCGAAGCTGACGTTACCGTAGTCGTTAACTGGAATGCAGAGATCGTGTAAGGATTACTGCCGGTTATGACGATATTGGTGCCTGCAACGAGCGTCGTACTCGCCGCCGGGCTGATGAAGTCCCAGGTGTTAGCGGTGTTACCTATGATAACTATGATCGTACCAGCCGCCACTGTGATGAGCGAAGATCCTAGGTAGTCCTCAATGAAGATGTCGCCAGTACCAGAGTTCTTAAAGAAGAATATACGACCATCACCTGCATCGTTAGTCGTGAGAGACACATCGTTGGCGGGCAGGCGCACCGTTGCCGCAGACGTCTGAAACGTCTCGACCACACCCGGACACTCCATGAGGATCTGAACTCGGCGGGTACTGTCGCTACGACGAAAATCGCCACGCTCTGGGGGGACATAAGCAGCACCTGCGGCGGCGGAGAAATCCGAATCGTTGATGTCGGCATACTCAAGAGCCAATCCACCGAAACTTTTGATTGTAGAGTAAAATTCATTACTCATATCGGTATACCCTCAAGGCGCTTTTTCAAAAGTGATGTAACTAATGTCCTCAACACGCGCTCATATCTAATCTGTTCAAAAGAAAAATCCCCCAGCCATCAATGGCTGAGGGACCTTGTGAACTCCTGATCTGCCAGGTACTCAATTAGTCGGTGGTACCAGAGATGACAACGACACCTGCAAAAGCCGCTGCGCGAGGGGCCTTACGCAAAGTGATGTCGCCAGAAGCAGCAAATTGCAACTCCACCGAAACCATCTCATCCGGTGTCTGGTCGGTGTTGATGACCTGCACAAGGTAAGAGTTGTAAGCCGCTAAACCGTGCGGACCCACCTGGCCAGCACCAGGCGTACCAGTGGCAAGAACCGTAATGGCGTTGGACGTCCAATCGCCAGAGACGAAAGGAATTCGCACTAGAGATGCTGTATCAGGAGTAGTGCGCGGCAGGACGTTAACACGCCAGTCGCCACCAGAAATGTGGTGGAACAGATAGTCGCCTTCAAAATCGATCACCAAAGAACCCAACCCGTTGATGGTGCTACCCGCAGCCACCGTGATGTTGTTCGTGGTGATGTCAGTGTTGAGAATAGAAAGGTAGAAGAAGCGACCCCTAAGAGCCGCGCCACCGCCTGCGCCGCTTTCAGTTTCCATCCCGGAGATGTCCAACGCACGTGCAGCACCTAAAGCACCCGTGGACACCAAGACATGAGGCGCTTCGTCCGTTAAAGCACCGTCGCCCGCCGACAGTAAAGTGTCGATGATACCGGTGTTGGCAGGACCCGCCGCAATGTCAAACGATTCGCCAGAAAAGCCACCGGAGGCCATCAGATGTGAATATGTAAGAAAAGCCATTGTATTCCCCCAAAGAAGTATTTTGTTTTAACAGAGCTAATTTCTTGTTAATAACGCCTTCTCTATAAAGTCCAAAGTCCCACCCGGAAGTGCTTTAACCACTATAGATCCATCCTCCAGTACCTTAGAGGAACGCAGGCAGTTAACCAGCATAACTAAGCACACCTCCAACCTCTCCATCCGCATCTTAAGTAATGATATGTTGCTCGGCGCTTTTATGGAAGAGGTGCTCATACGTGTAAATTAATCTACGCACACCGTTTGGGCTGAACGGTTGCGCTGGCCTTATATCCGTACCGACAAAACAACGATCCCATCGAATGGAGTGACGATAGGTGATTTACCCAAGGTGACGTACCCAGTAGCAAAGTTGATAAGGGTATTAAGACCTATAGGCTTTCTTAGGTTGACGCCTACGTCTTTGAAGCTTGTGACCACATACTCATACCCGACAACCGGCAGTGTGTGCGGTCCTATCTGACCGAGTCCCGGTACGCCTGTGGGTATGACTACGATTTGGTTGTTAACCCAATCGGCAGCGAGGAAAGGAACCTCGACTTGTTTGGATGCTGCCGTAATCGCGCCAACGGTCACACCGGCAACTGATCCACCTTCGTCAGTGACAGAGACGTTGCCGTGCATGTTGATAAAGCGCACGAAGTCTACGACAGTCGTACCGTCTAGCTGCACCCCCACCGGCTCGTCATCGGAGGCGTGCTTTGGTCTCCTGACGATCTTAATGACTTTTTCGCGGTCTAGTTTATTAAGCTGGGGCTCTAGTACGTCAAAATCTTTCCAGAAGATCTCGGTATCGACGTTAGGCAAAAGGGTAATATTCTGACCCTGACGGTCCATTTTTAGAAGGTTGTCAGACTCCTGGCGTGGTACCCTTAGATAGTAGTTGGTTCTTAGTAGGTTTCTAACCACCCCAGGGGTGACATTTATAACCGCCATTTACTGCCGCCCAAAACAAATGGTTGCTCAATGCAATAACACTACTAAATCTGTCGCTGCATTGAGCACGCCAGGGCATCTAGACTCTAGGTCAGGATATCAGGCGAGATATTGTCTGGCAGGTGAGCACCTTTAAGCACCATCACGCAGCTTTTTGAACTCACCAACTGCCACAAAGCACCTAACACCATATCTGGCGTAGCAAGCCGCAGCGCCTCTATCTCATCCTCTAGCAGCCAGCTTTTGGTTCCTAAGAACTCCTTCTGCACCTGACGTTCCGCTAGGTAGAGGTATTTATCTCTTTTAATCTGCTGCCGATATCCTAGATAGTTCATACAAAGGCTAAAGAACTCTAGGTCTAGACCGGTGCGTAAAAGTTTCTTAATTTGCTTGCCCACCATGCTGTAGAAAGCTTCTAGCTTGGACGGCGGCAGCACCGTCGTCAGATTATAGGTGGCATGCCCGAGGTCGCCGTGAATAGAGCCGTGGACCTGATACGCCATTCCTTTCTTGCGCGCCGGACCAAACAGGACACTTCGCTCACTAAAAAACAGCGTCAGAGACAAGAGGCTCCAGACCACGTCCTCTAGAGCGGTTTTTGGGTCTTCTACTACCCAATAGACGTCAAGCTCAGTGGCGAAGCTCTCAGTCTCGACACGTCGTACAGTCCGTACCTCCCGCTGCCGCACCGGTTGTGGGGACCTAACCGCTCCGTCAGGGAGCCAAGGCACGCTTTTCTCAAGGATAGGTACGATCTCTCGTTCAGGAAGGGGGCTGATTACGGCAAGACAGACTGAGCTTCTGGTGTAGTGGGCATTCCGGTACTCTCGAAGCTCGGCTGCTCCAATTTTAGCTAGACTCTTTTTGGAACCTAAAATCGGCTGCTCTAGGACACTGCCTCTGTAAAGTTCCTCATGTGCTATGACCTCAGGGTCTAACCACTCACCCTTGGCAGTGAACTCCTGGCTCAGCTCGGCAAGCACAACTCTCCGTTCCTTAGAAATTTCCTGCTCATTGTCTAGCGCCGCAGCGCCTACAAGCTCGGAAATTATCTCCATACCAGAAGGCAAACGGTCAAGCGTACCACTCACGACATACGTAGTATGGTCTATCCCCGTGTAGGCGTTGTAGTCGCCCCCAAGAGAGAGAAGCTGGTTCTCGACGGCTTCGCGTGTGGGAAACTTATTAGTCCCAAGAAACACCGAATGCTCTAGAAAATGCGATATACCTGACTGCTTTTTAGTTTCATAAGCAAGACCCGCTTTGACAAAAAGTGCCGCATCAAAAGTTTGCGCCCTGCTCTCTTTTTGCACAATGACGGTGGGTATGCCTTGGACCAGCGTATAAGATACGGACATGCAGCCGCCTTGTAGATTAAGATGTATGGATAACTCAAGGATAGCCGCCGCCGGGGGAATTTTCTACTCCCAAGATACAAAAAAGTTTCTCGTCGCACGCCGTGCAGACGGCAGACTTGGTTGGGCAGGCTGGGGCGGCAAATTGGAATACCGCGAAACCCCCGAAGACGCTCTGCGCCGCGAGGTGCAGGAAGAAACCAGCTATAGAGGTCCGATGACCCTAAAGCTCGTACACACCTACCAAAGCCGCGCACTTACCTATTTCAACTACCTCATCTCGGTGCCTAAACAATTCACACCGCACCTCGATCAAGAGAACTTGGACTACCGCTGGGTGCCCTCGCTCCATGACATCCCCTCCCCTTTGCACTCCGGCTTTAAGCAAGCGCTACCAAGTTATTTTGAGGCGCTAGCGAAAATCGAGCCAAGATTTAATCTAAAGCAAAAAGTGTTGGATAATTACAACATTGACGAAACTAAGAAGTATGTCCGCCGCAAAGATAGGTTCTATCACCCAAGAGACAAGGAGGGGACGTTAGATCCTAGAAACGGCGGTTTTGAAGACAAGGGGGTTGGTAAGGATGTCATACCTGAAAAAGATACTAGCAACGGACGGCCCTGAGATCGGCTTAGACCACGGCGCAAGTAACCCCCTCAACTGGGTGACCAACCTTCAAACTGGCAAGAATGAGCGCGAGGTGTTTGACGACGCCAAAACGCTGCATGAGATTATCATGCTCTGGCAGGGAAAGGCTCTAGAAGCCAATCAGATATTTGAGCAGCTTATGAAGAACGGCGGAATTCAATTCGAGAAGCACAGTCCTGAGATACTTAAAGGGTGCAAAAGAGAAAACTTAGAAATTATTGTCAAGATATGTCAGCGCCTTATTCAAGGCGCTCCCATCGTGTAACTCAACCACCGTGTGGTTGGATCTATAGTGTCATTAACCAATTTATTAGGAGCAAAGAATGAGCAGTACGACAACGGCAGGAGTAAAGTACAACTTGGGTCTGCAGCGTTTCACCGACCAGTATCATAGTTTCGATGCTGCGTTGAAAACTGGTAACCCTATTTGGGTATTGAACAACTCCATCCCCAAATCTCTTCTTATCATCACTATCACAGACCCCCTGTCCGGCAGGCCTAAAGTTTTAAGTTTCCCACGCACTTTCATTCCGTTTTGTCTGAGTGACATGGTTCCTCGTGAGATCCTGGAGCGGTCTTTGGAGTTGCGGAACTTTGTGAAGAAGGGCGTCCTTAAGATGATCCCAGAGGAAGAGGCTTTGGCGCTAATTACCTCCCCTGAGGGTCAAGAGGAATACGCACGGCTTAACGATTCTGAGTTTGCTGATAGCGGTAACGGCGTGAGTGTTCGTGCCCAAGAGCTAGAGCGCAGCATGGCCGAAGCGGCTTTGGTGCGAGGTCAAGTGGCTGCCGTGGGTGCGACAAAACCCCAGCCGAGCAACCTGCACCCGATGCTTAAAATCTGGGAAGATCTCGTGAGTGTGAAAGCCAAGACGACTGCTGATCTGCTGAGCGACTTGCGCATTCATGCCACTGAGTTTACCGAAGCGGATTGCGATTACATGCAAAAGGGTAAGTACCCCGCTGAGGTTCGTAAGTGGGCGAAAGAAAAAGTGGAAAGCGGCGGTGCGTTGAAGAACCCCGTGGTCGCGACAGAGGCAAGTACGGCGGCTAAGGCTCCCGACGATGATTACGAGGCAGACTTTGAGCTTGAGGTAACCTAAGTGGCGCGGATACCCACCACACAAGAGAGTCTTAATCGACTGGAGAGGTCTAACCAGGGGCTGCAAAGGCGTCCTCTGGTGACCAATCCAGCGTCTCTCTTTGGTGATCCGCAGGCATTAAGCTCGAAGCAGGGAGGGTTTGGCGCAGTGACGGCTGCCATAAGGAAGCAAGCGGCTGCGCCAACGTCCGTCGCACCTGTCAACAGTGAGTATGATGCTCCCTATCGTGGTAAGAAAAATGAGCGCAACGCGTTCTTTATTAGCACCGTAGAGGGTTATAGCTCTGGGATAGAATTTTGGATCAACCCTAGTGAGTGTAGTTGGCGTGTCCCCTTGCGAACGACGATAGAAGCGATCCAGGGGGGTGCGGTCCATCATGAGTGGGATGCTACCGGAATTGGATCACAGAATCCGCAAAAGTTCGATCAGCCGGTAATAAATTTCACGTTTCAATCCGGTAACATCGCGCCGTATAGCTGGCTAGACGTGTCGCAGTCGGCCACCGACCCCAGTAAGGGCATCCCTAAAGGGCTCGGTAACTTTTACGATTTTTTAAACTTACTGAACAAACCCAATATCACTGCGACTGGTGAGCCTAATTACGTTCAAATACAGTATAAGTCTCTTATGATGCCTACCATCATGCTTAGTGGATTCTTTACGCAAGAGGGAGTTCAGTGGACGGATAATGCAGAAAACCCTAATGGTATATCGACATGGGGTGCTTCTTTCGTGGTATTTTCTTCGTACCCTAGCTTGTATGAGAATGGCTTGCTGAGGGATTTGTATAACGGAATGTTCGCAGGGAACTAAAAATATGACACAAGCCTACTACGTAAATAGTTCGGGAATGTTCTCACAGTTTAAGCTGACGCGTGTCATACGCACCGCCGACCTGAACTACGGCAATATGCTGCGCGCCATAGACTCCATTAAGGAGACGGCTCCCTTTCATATGGAGTCCTTAGCGATAGTTGAGAAGACACAGAAAAATATCGGAGGCCGTATCCTCCAAAACAATATCCTAAAAGCAGTACTGATGAGCAAAGAGCTGTATGAGGATGCCTTCATTGCTTTCCCTGCTGTAGAACCCTACACGCGCAGGATGACCATTGCTGATGATTTCTTTATGCCAGACGATCGGTTCTCCAAAGTGATAACCCAGCTAGCACCGAGTCAGACACGGGAAATTATGCACGAGGAGATCCCGCCAGGGGCAGTTCTAACTGTAGGTGTTCCCTTTGTGGCTGCCACCCTGCAGTCCTCTATCACGCCTGTTCTAGTGGACGGACCTAACGGTACCATCACCTATAACGTCGGAGACGTAGGGCAACTGGTCAACATAAGCTTTGTCACCGAGGCGCTGCATCCTTTGGTGCTCATCAAGTACCGAAACGACCAGACTGTGACTCCAACTTTGGTAATCGAAAACGAGATCAAAGGCGTGCTCATGGGACCGGCGCTAGCTAGTCTATACGGTATTAGCCTGCCGCCGTATTAAGGAGATATACTATGGCGCTACATTCTCCAGAGACACTAAAGCTACACCGCGAGATCGAAGAGTCCTATAAGCAAAGACTCGGCGAGATCGAGACTATGCTTGAAAAAAACGACGACGAGAAGAACACCTCGTTTGAGCGCACGTTCCTTCATAATGCCATCTATCTGCACAATCTATGGTTTGAACAGGTAGAAAACAACGCGGATAAGGCTAACGAAGCACCCTTTCTAGAAGAGATTCTTAAACGCCGAGAGAGCGACCTTAATACCTTTATCAAATGGATGAACGTTTTCGCCTATGAAGCCAAGCCCAACGGCTGGGCGCTGTGGGGCTGGAGCCACAGTCAACGAACTTTTGTGGGATTTCCTATTAAAGGACACGACCAAAGCGTGCCAATCGGCGTCACGCCGCTACTTGTCCTTGACTGTTGGGAGCATTCCTATATTGGCGACTTTGGCATTGAGTTTCAAGATTACCTGGACATCCTGTGGCGTGATTTGAACTGGCAAAAAATTGATGCCCGCCACACCGAACTGGCAAAGATTTTTGGGTTTGACTTAACATGAGCTTTCTTAATAAAATCCACGCTATACACCCCAGAGGCAGGCAATGGGAAAGGCCCAAGCCCGAGCGCGGTAAGTCTGGTTTTAGAACGCCCAAAGGCAAGACACTCGTGGAGCGTCTCGACTGGCTCGCTGTGGCGGTGGATGACCTGGCGTCTGGTTTTGACTACGACGAGAAGACCAACGCCTTGCTGCACGAGTTTCAGGCGCATCATTCGCTGACGTCACATTCCCATCCTTATGAGAAGAGGCTAAAGCAGGCATTGGCGCTGGTGAAGTTGGTTCCTAAGGTCGCTGCTGAGATTAAGAGGTTGTACGGGCAGGGTGCCTTACCAGAAGAAATTGACCGCGCGACCGTCCATGCTTTTCTTGATGAAGCCAAAGGGGTGAGTGAAGAAACAGAGATGCTTAAGCGGCGTCTAGATGAGTATGAGAAGTGGGCACGCGGTGTTAAAAAGCTAGGTTTCTAAATGCGCGTAACCGCCGAGTTCATCTATGACGAAGCTAAGATCCTCCTTAGGCTACTAGGGACCATCACACCTGCGACCAACGTCCAGATCGGTACCTACACGATTGCGTTCACGCCCACACGGACACCCTACACTTTTGATATTGAGGCAGACCAAGTTGTAAACAATGAGGTCAATGTCTACATCTCCAATATAAACCCCTTCCCTGATAAGCTAGACGTTACCCTACCGGACACGACGGTAACGACGATCTTCACGAAGCTGGTCAAGAAGCCGCCTAAGGAAAAGCTGCTCGTCGAGAATCCTATCGAGACGGCCACCCCTCGGGAGCCTGCGCCGCACAATCCTTCGGAGCTGCCGCCTAAGGCCCCGGAAGTCATGTCGCCGCCACAGTTTCCGCCCTACTGGTTTGAACTGCTGTTCACCAAAGCCAATCCCTTGACTGTGGGTGCCGGGATGAGTGTTGATCCTATCGTCTACACAGGCGGTGGACCTGGCAGGATACTCAGCTCGGATGTCGCCCAGGAGGCACTGAACCAACCGCCCTACAAGATTTTCGCACCGACCTTTCTCGAAGGGACGTTTACTAGCGACCTACCCAACGTGGACTTCTCGTCGAGTTACTTTCCGACAAGCGGGTCTTTGGACCCCTACCCCACGGGCTGGGACATACAGCAAAGTGATCCAGATTCTTTGGTTAGAGTAGCGATCAACCCTACCGGCTCTTTGGTGCCTAACTTTGAGGTTCGGTGGACACTGCGACCAGGATACACCGACTATACACTTGCCCCACCTATCCTCGTAGAAACGCCTTCGGTGCCTGCCAATAAAGTGTTTAAGGTCGTGCTGATTCCAGGTCGAGATAACGTCGTCGGCTCTGCGCGCTTGATAAGTGCCACGTCTGTCTATACAACACCGCCTGTGGTGCTGGACGGCGCGATATCCTTGTTATTGGACGTGGGCAGTGATCCAGGTCCTGTCTACATAGAGTGGCAGCAGCTTAGTACATCACACAGGCCGCAGATACTGTCGGTCTTGGCTCCCATCGCAAGCGACTATCCGACGTTGCACACCTGGATTAACTACCCTGAGACTGTGGTAGCCGATGAAGTTAAGATAGAAAACCTATCTTTTGATGGCGGCAAATATTCTTTTGGCAGGGGGTATATCAGGTTAGAGTCGCAGCAGGAGAATGCCTCAGAGCCTTTAAGCTGGAGCATGAAGTTCACCTCGACGTCTCAGGTGCTGCTCCAGGTTGTTGGTGGGATACTGAGCAGCGACTTTTCGACTTCGACCGTGGACATTAGACCTCTGCTCAATAGCGACCCTGGTACCTGGGGTAATTACCGGCTCACTTGGGAAGTTGGGCAGTCTTTTAAGCTCGTCACGGCGCTGCCGGATTCTGCAGACGTTGTGACGACGTTGGCGTTCATGTTGGACATAGCAATACCGAATATCTTGCTAGAGGATACGATAGACGCGTATTTCACGTCTTACTTGCCTGGTGCCGGTTCCTCTAGGATAGGGTATTTCTCTTTTAGACCTGCTGGGGTCTGATTGATTTACTATGTTGACACTGAATTTTCGGAAAACGGTAGCGGCATAGAACTTATTTCTTTTGGGATGGTAGCCGAAGATGGCCGTGAGTTTTATCGGGAATGCAGTGAATACGATGCGGTAAGATGCTCCGCTTGGGTACGCAGCGAGGTCTTGAGTAAGTTAGCTGGCAAGAAGCCAAAGACCTTAGACGAGATCAGACAGGATTTATTAGATTTTATAGGTAACGATAGGCATCCTAGATTCGTTGCTTACGTCGCGGCGTATGATCGGCTCTGCATGGCTTCGTTATTCGGCGGAATGCACCGTTTGCCGGAGGAGTACCCACACTACATTTGGGACTTAAGGCAGTGGCTTGATGATATGCACATAGATAGAGTGCCGAGGTTAAAGAGAAAAGGTAGGCATCACGCATTAGAGGATGCTAAATGGTTAAGAGACGTATGTGATAGTCTGAGGGTCACACAGGGGCTTGTAATACCGCCTAACAATCACAAGAAGGGTAAGAAATGTTAAACGTAGATGCTAAATCAACTAAGGCGCTAGCGATGATTGCAGTGCGGTACCAGCTATTCCTGTTGGACCCCAAGGCGGAGAAGAAAGACCAACTTCTCGCCGTGGACCCGCCGTTCAACTTCCCTACGGCAGTGGACCAGATCCTAAAGACCAGTAAGTTTGAGAAATTAATTGGCGTTTGCGTGGTCGGGCTTGAAGATCAAATCGATAAGTTCCTCCAAAAAGTCGAGCGCTTAGATGTCACCGACTGGCTGGACTACGAGTGTGAGGAGCGAAAAGAGGCGCTGCTTAAGCTTGCCAAGGAGTTCGATCTTGAGGCAACAGAGCATCTGCGCGAGCCGGGCAGCGATGAGATCGTCTACGGTGAGGACCATGACGACAGTGAAGAGGTTACCGCCAAAGTCGCTTACCCTCATGATTTGCCCGAAGCCAACAGGGAACTGTGGGATGCGATACCCAAGAGCAACGACTTCAAGTTGGGTTGGAGCATCTTAAAGAAGAAGATAGCTGAAGTGATCAAACGCAGCAAGGTCACCGGCAAGGCGGCCCCAAAGAAAAAGAAGAAAGCCACGGAGAAGGACTACCCAAAAAACCTGCCTCGCGGCAATGAGGGTATCTGGGATGAAATCCCTAGCATACGTACTGATCCGTTTGACCAGATGGTTCTTAATCACAGAGAGAAAGAAATACGGATTGCGGCACACGCTAACTTCTACGAGATGTACTGCGCCAAGATGGGTGTCGTACCGTGGCATCATACGTCATCTACCCAGATGCTCGATGCTAGGCTCACTTTGAAAGGCTACCTAATTCAAGGTGAAGAAGTAGCGCACAAGGTGATGACGCAGCTTGTAGACCATTTGCTGCACGCGGGACTTATTTTTAAGAAAAGAGCATTACAAGCGCCCTGCATTACGCGGCATCTTGCGACCAATAAATACGAGATGTCGTGGCTGATGCCGGTGACGCTAAAGCCTGAGAAGGGGCATAGCTGGCTACAGATAGCGTCCTTCATCAAGCGTGAGTTCGGGAAGAAGTGGGTGTTCAATGAGCGGAACAATAAGAAGGAGCTAGTCAGCTCGTTTCAGAAGGGCACCGTACTGACGGAGTTGGTCGTTGAGCGCCATGATGAAAAGACGATAAACGTGTACATCAATCATTACCTAGATGAAGGTCAAGCAGCGCTGCTCACAGACTTGCCTATGGAGGCCCGCGATAAGGTCGAGAAGGTGATGCTGCAGTATTGCAATCAGTGGAAGAAGAGCGGCAAGTTTCCAAAACTACATGAAGAGGATCATTCCTAATTTAAGAAAGAGGTGGTTGTGAATTTCAAAGATCAAGTTCATGCAGCATATACAGTGACTGCTGCTTACACAATTGAACCGCTAGACAAAAAAGAGTACGCCACGTTGAGTTGGTTATCTGACCGAGGCTATGACGGCGGCATCCTCGAACTTACGTCGGGCGAGGAAACCGATGACGGCGGCTATAAGTTTGAATCCATTCCTGAACATGTCGCTTGGGAAATACGTGACCGGATCGAGGAAGACAGTGATGCATTCCTGAGTTCCAATGGCTCTAGGTCTTTGGCAGAGAAGTTGTTGGCTTTTATTGATGCGATAGTTTGAGAGAAAGCCCATGCGGTTTAAAGAAGCGGTGTACTGCCGGTCTGGATTTCGGCGGCATTTTCGCTAGCCAAAATAGAAACGCCGCCGCATCGCATGGGGAGTATGTATATCAAATTGAGCTGGCTCGTAACGAGATACTGGACGACATTCCAGATACCGAACAGGTATTGAGTATTATATTACATAGTACGAGCTTAAACGCTTCCGACTATGAAAAAGGCAAAGATGACGAGGAATACGAGTTTGACCTAAATCTTTTAACCTCGGCTATCATAGACGAGGAGGATCTGTTTAGCTTCAGCAATACACTAGAGCAGCGTATCCTGGGACTATTCGGCAAAGGCGACCTCGGTGAGGCTAGCTGGGAAGCCCAAACCATACGCGGCAAGATCGCTAGGAAGCTTGGCTACAAAGCCGTCAGCACCCAAGATGAACACGGAACAAGCTATATTGTGTTGCCGGGGGTAAAGTTAACCCTTTTGACGGAAGATGTCTGAATTCTAGGTGGGGTCGCAAACATGCCAATCTCTCTCATCCATATGATCAAGCAGTAACTTTTCTGTCCTTGACCACTCAACTTGAAAGAGACCTGAGTTGAACTTGCAAGAATAGAGGGGCACGTTGTGGGGGACGGAGCGGAGCAAACCATCTAGAGCGGTTGCAGTCTGAGCGAGGATGACTTCCGGCTGATCCTTGTTGCAGCCAAAGTCTTTCGAGGTGATGAGACACCCTATGTAAAAGTCTTTGTCACGGATGGCGAGACCGTCGCCTGTCACAGCAGGGAAGTGACTACAATACGCCCTGTAGATTGTGTATGCGTTGGGGAAGCGCCTCGAAAACTCAACGGCTATACCACTTCGCCATACCCCCATCGCATTGCATGCGTGGATGAGGCAGGAGCCTTTGGGAGCATCGAAAAGAGACATCTTGTGGTGGTGTACTTTCATCCCATCAGTCTACTGCTTGCACTCTTGATACGCAACGGAAAGGCTGCCAGGCAGGCCCTCCCCGACCTGTCTGGCGTTGATTTTCTGGGAGTTGGGAGGAAGATCAACGTAGACCGTCTTCGTCCATGAGATAGTCCTTGGGATCTAGCTCATTTGCGACATCGGTGATCTTGGTAGGACCCTCGATGTAGGTGACTTCCCAGTCCTCGTAGCCTCGGTCCTCTACTTTGCTGTTCGCTTTACTTACAGCATCTTGCAAGTCGGTACCAAAGACCGTGAAGAAGGTGGTTACTTCCGCAGTTGTCCTGGCTTTAACCTTGTAACAGTTAGAGCCGGTCAACACCTCGGAAATCGCCTTGGAAACGCGCAAGGTAAAAGATTCCTTATCCGCCTTCGCAAAGGCTTCTTTAACAGCCTGCAACTGTTTCACCGACTTCAACTGAGGCAAGTCTGGATTGAAAAGAGATCTAGGCAGAAGGTAATAATCACCATTGTAGCTTTTAGAGCAAAGCAAGGTGATCAAACTCATTGCTCGTTCCCGACTTTCCGTAGCGTAGACAGGAAGACCAATACGCTCGGTAGCACTAGGACCACGAACAAGAACTATCCCTTGAGGATCTACATCAATGTAGAAATTCTTAGAGGGTGGGGGTGCAACCTCAGGCGCAGAATTTTCTTTCTGGGCCTGATGATAGTCCTTAAACCCATTGAGCTTAGAGGCTAGGTTGAGGGCAGCAGAATGCGACAAGTCGCATTCCTTAGACAGGATCTCGGCTTGACGCTTGAGCTTCTTAATCACGACGTTAACTCCTTATTTTGGCTAGTACGTGAAGGCCCGCTCGTCACTTGCGCCAAAACGTGGTGTTAAACGACGTTTTTGGTTTTGCTGGTTGTCTTCCGACTTTGCCATTGCGGGCGGCGTGCTCACCATTGAGGAGCGAGCCGCACACTAGTTCAAGCATTTGGATAAGTCAAGGACCTGTACACTGAAAGGAGATGTACTGTAGTAACGCACTAAATTTAAAGATATAAATAGGATTTTGCGCCGTGGTGTTGTGTAAGGCTGCCGACCTGACTGGTCGCTTCCATCCCGCTGGCGCAAGTGAAATAAGGTCCCTTCACTTGGAGGAAGATCCGTGGACGAGACTATTGCAAATTATCTGGCGTTGATTTTCTGGGAGTTGGGCAGGGAAGATCTAGCAGAAGAGATTTTGGATCTAGTGATTGAGCCTTGAATTCTGCAACCCCAAAATGGGTACTGTGAGACCCATTTTGGGTTTTATATGTCGCTCGTCACTTGAAAGTTCCAAACGTGATGAGCAGACGACCAATGTAGATTTGCCACATGTAGTCGCGACCCTCGCGTGAATAGACGCGCACGAGGCTCAGGACTTGATCAGAGCGGGCGCGCTCGAACTCGCCGTTGTTCAGGTACCAAGCGGTGCCACGCCCGCTCCACGCAATGATCATGCCCTTCCCGAGGAAGCGGAAGACACACTCTTTGTGGCGGCGCTTACTCTTCACGTTCCTCTCAGCAGTTCATCAGCACTGATCGGCTCACCGGGCGACGCCGTGAGTTGATTGAGCCGATCCCCCCTTCTCGCTGTCTAAATGGGATACGCCAAGTAGGTGCCTGCGTCATTAGGTTCCCAGAAGAGACCTTTAGACTTACTCCATTGTACAAGATCTTTATGTACGCCCATGATCCAGATTTTTTCTTGAGGATCGGATTCAAATCCATAGTAGTTAAAGGCGTCTTCGCCATCGGGCATCCTAGCCTCTTCTCCTGACCATAAGACCGCACCGTCACTCCATTCATTACCCGGCTTAACCCAGAATTTACTGCCAAATTTTTTCTTTAGCTCTTTCACTAAATTTTCTTGATCTTTTTCGGAGAATTTTCCCGCTACAATGGCGTATTGTGCTTGTACTTTTTCTAAGAAACTCATGCGGCCCACCTTTCCGTGTGTGTGATATTCGATGTCCCCGAGACCCCCGCGCCAGTGACAGTCTCGTCCACTAGGTGCGAAAGGTCAAGATGTTCTACCTCGGCGAGGAGTCCATTTAATCTGATCTAGCTAAGATTAATATTATCACTAACTCGCTAAGGAGACTCATGTATACCAGTTTCGCCAGCATAGTACACTCACGCTACGTTATTATTTCCTCCCTGCCTGGTCGAGACTACCCGCCTGCGAACATCGCGGCTTGGGTCAAACATTGTGAGAGCTTAGGGCGTAAGGACCTCGCTAAGCAGATCACGGCGCAGTGGGAAAAGATCTACGATACTGCTCTCGAAAAGTATCCAGTGGTACGTCAGAACTGGGGTGCTGCGGTTAAGATAGGTGGTGCTTCGATTAAGAAAAACGTATTCAAGGGTGTGGATTTTGCTGAGTGGTTAGCTACCAACCAGGATCTTACTCCCAAGCAGGAGGAGTCAGCAAAGGAGGCGGCAGCGCTTACTGGCATCCCAGTGGGGACACCCGCCATCGCCATACCCGCAGACAACGAAACGCCGGAGATGTGGTTGAAGGAGGCGGACAAGACCAAGCAGGCGCTTGAAAATGCAGAGCAGGCTTTCACGAACGTGGACGAGCTAATTGCTTACTTGCAAAAAGAAGTTAAAGACATAAGTGGTAAAATTGAAAAATATTCTACCGCGAAGAACAAAGATGGTTCGCCTTCGGCGTATGCGCTACGCCTTCCGAAGTGGAAGGAGCAGCTTAAGCTCTATGATTCCAAGCTAGAGGAAACGCTGAAGCGCGCCGAGATCGCCAAGCGTAACCTGGAGTCTGGTAAGTTGGCTTATGAGACCGCACCGGTTACCACGGTGGCGTTCGAGAAGTCTGTGCAGCAGCGCATCATGGATCTTACGACACGCCTGGGTGACTTAGACAAAGAGCGGGCAACCGTCATCAGCGAATTGCAGAAGCTCGTTGGTCAGCTTGGTAAGGTCACCGCCAGCGTGACGGTGACTGCCGACCTCATGGATGTCTTGAATGGTCTTATCGAGCGCATTGTTAGGGCGTGGAAGAGCATCACCAACTGGGGTAATGACGTGCTAGAGGCATCCCATAGCTTCTTGGACTTGGCGACGTTGCGGAGCGTGGCGTGAAAAACATAGCAGTAAAAGGGAGGAAATAAATCGTGACTTTTCTAAGCAAAATGCAGAGAAAATATGAGGTACCTACCAAGTCGATTGTTGGAAAAGTAATTAAACTTCCACTTCCGCAACGGCAGAAAAAATACTTGGAGTTTCTGAAGGAATTCGTCGCATGAGGTTTCTGCGTAAGGTCTATGCAAAGTACGACGTGCTGCCTGCGGAGGCAGCGGCCAGAGTTAATTTGAAAGGCTTAGAGTCCGAGGCAGCTAAGTACAAAACTTTCGCAGAATTCAAAAAAGCATTTTTGGTAGACATCAAGCATGGTCTCTATTGGCATGTCACATCAGATCCGAATTTTAAAATAGACCCTTCTAAGGGGCCTAGGGATATGAGTAGTATGTCGGATGGAAAGCCATCTATTGGGAAATTAATGGTTACTTCCCATTTAAGAAATTGGACTGACTACTATGGTAAAGACAGATCCTATGCAGCAGAGATAGATATGTCTGACGTTGATCCAAAGGATTACCAGCAAGCGGCCAGGGGATTTGGTAATGAGTTTTGGGTCGAAAATCCTGCTAAATCTAAAGTAGTAAAAGTATACAGTATAGCGCAGGCGTTAAGAAAAGACGCACAGTATAGAAATAAGCTGCCTAATAACGAGGCGGAGCTACGCCAGATATTTGATAAGGTGCATGCGGGGTACGAAGGGCTGCCTGCGGAGGCAGCGCCTGCTTCAGAGTTTGCAGCAGATACCTACTATCATGGCACCAAAACGGAAAAGCAAGCCATGGGTATCTGGGAGTCGGGCATCAAGCCTGACTTATGGGATGGTGGCAGCACGCTAGGCAAACCTATTGAGGGTAGGGTCTATGTTACCAAAAATCTTGGATACGCTTTGCACTACGCACTAGGTGCCGCCATGGCAGGGAGCGACACCCCCTACAACAAGAAGCTTATTGAGAAGCACGGGCAGTATGGCTACATGGCGGTCATTCCAGGCAGTGAGCTTAAAGAAGTCCATGCGGACGAAGATCAGATCGGCGAAGCTGTACAGGATGCCTTCAAGTTTAAGAGTATGAAGTGGCTGCAAGAGCTAGCTGCGGACCATCTCGATGTTGACTTTGAAGAGGAATCCGATGATGGACCGATTGTCAACTCTCTGCTTAGCCAAATCAAAGAGGGAAACTACGATGCATGGATTGCCGCTGGCAAAATCTTGATGGATGAGCTAACGCCGGAGATGCATCTTGAGATCATCCGTGAGTACGGCAACATCGCTCACGAGGGAAGTCTAATGCCCTCGGAGATGTGGAAGATTGACCGGAACCTGATTCCAAAGTTAGCGAAAGACGGCTCCAACTTCTTTGACCTGGCAGTCAAGATCAAGTCACGAGCGCATTAGACCAGAGCGGGCGGGGCATGTACGATGCGGAAGGTGATCGTCGCGCAGGTTCCGATATCGAGGATTGACGCCCACTTGATCACGCCACCTGCTCGGACCAGCAAGCCCAAACCAATCCTGTCGAGCTGATACTTTGTCATGCCGCAGCCGTTGTCTTTCACTTCAATATGCAGCACGTCTTTATCGCACTCGCAGGTAAGCAGAACCCACGTAGCCTTGCCCGCACGGAAGGAATTGGAAATGCAGTTGTCAACGATACGACGAAGCAGCCTGAGATCCGTGTGGATCAGGATATCGGAATGAACTCTTCAAGCGTAGTGTGAATCTCCAGTGCGCTCACAGGGCTAGAGACTATGAACTTGTAGTCGGTAGTGAGCAGTTTCTCATCGAGCTGCGCGACCAAACTCAGCGCCTTGACTACGTTGCGCCGAGCCATATCTCGGAAGGCTGGTACCTTGGTTGCTTCCAACAACGGGTCAAGGCAATTCGCCACCACACCAAGAGAACTTTTGATATCATGCATGAAAGAGCGCATCGAATTGCCGTCCATAACAACCTCCCAGGGTTTCAGTCCAGGGGGTACGGTATGCGCTTATTCCCAATATTTAGCCACTGTTTCTGCCTATCCAGCCGCAAAAAGTAAGAATTGGGGCCGCCGTCTGCGCTCGACGCTGCTATACTTGCGCGGCGGATGCCTTGGGACATACTACCAAATTCTCCTGTTGCCTGGCTTGAGGTCCTGAAGGATACTCGCCCAACTTGACTTGAGACCTTGAACAATGGTGCGACCTTTCAGTTGGAGCATAGACCCGGAATTCTGGCGGGAGCACAAGCAGCTATTTGTGTACTCTGGGTGGAAGAGTGGGTTTTTCATCAAGCAACAGAAGGACCTTTTATATGAAGGGACTTTCGACTGCATCCATGAGCCTCCCGACATACGGGCTGCACGTCTCCATGTGCAGCAGGTGAAGCAGTGTGCGAGTTGGATTGACGCTGTGCGTTCAGTTATGACGCGCTGCGATTTTAGGCAACCGTTTCCTACGTCCAGAAGTCAATGGATGCACATGAACCGCGAGATTACAGACTGGCTAGATGCCTACCGAGGCGGCAACCCGTACATGCTCAACATGCGTTCGTGTCTAGGTCATAGGGGCGAGTTGAGTCCCAAGGGCAAAGCCATGGTCGTTGCTGCGATGCAGGGTGTTAAATTCTACGGAAGGAACAGACAGTGACATACAGAGTTTTTATTTGTGAGCGCGGCGACATTTTCGTTTTTGACGCTGAAAGCGGCCAGCATTTGGTCAGCCCCTATATGGGAGGCGACGACCCGACAGAGGCTTTTCGCAGGCTCGTCGTGCAGGACTCTCGCGCAATTACCTGCGATAACCTGGAGGAAGCTTACGAATTTTTGAACCGGGAGGCAAGATACAGCGAATCGTGGCGCTATAAAACGTGGGTTTCACAGATAGTTTCGGCAGGCGCGCAATTTGATTGATGTTGGCTTTCATGGGAGGTCGCTGGGCTCGTTGCGGTTGCGGTAGGTCCTGGTGTGCTCGCGTATCCAGGTCAGTCGGACCTGCGTGCGGCCAACGCCGCAGGGCTGCCATCGCCAATGACCGTTGACGATCGAATCGCCCTCCGCATAGACTCGCGGCTTTTTGTAGTCGAAGCCGACGAGCGTAATCGGACAGAAGAGGTCGCCGCCGTCCTCGCGCCATGCCTTTACCAGCTTGATGGCCTTCTTGGGGTTGCGATGCCTCGGTCTCGGTGTTGGCCGCAGGTGCCTCAGGTCGGGGTCGCCGCTGTTGATGTAGAGCAGCGCGTTGACGATGTAGCTAAGCAGCTCATGGCTCATACCGGTACGCCCGAGGGGCGAGTGGATGGCGGCTTCGAGCGCCTCGTGCAGGTCGTCGTCTTCGTCGAGGGGGAGGCAGACGTTGTCATAGGCGCAGAGCGAGCCATCTGCACTGTAGAGCGGCACGGTTATGTCCATCATCCATTTGCCGGTGCGGACGCCGTTCGGCCAGGCCATCGCCTCCTGGCGCGTGTACATGCCGACGTAGGCGCTTCGCGCACGGTCGCCGTCTTGCATGTCGAAGGCCAGGTCGTCGGGAAACTCGATGCAGTAGATTTCGTCGTCGAAGCGCAGGTACTTGGGCGATATGTCGCAGCGGACCTTGGCAAGTGCGTGACCGAAGTCGCGGGCTAGCTTGAAGATGCGCGGTCCCCGCATGCCGAAGATCGCAAAGGTCGCCAGCGCAAATGACCAACCGGAACGCTCGGCGTCGATGTTGCTATTGCGTATCCGCCCCCTTACCGGATTTCCCCTCGAATGCTCCATCCATACCCCGAAGGGGTTGGGTGGAGATAAAGAGGGTACCTGAGCAAAATTAGGTAGACAGCGAAATCAGTACGGAATACCCTCATCACAATGATAGCCACCTACAAATACAGAGTCAAGGATAGTAACCGAAAAGATATCCTACAAAGGATGGCTAGTCATACCAACTATGTCTGGAACTACTCTAACGAATACATCAAGACAATGTGGAAAACTTCGAGGAAGTATACCTCAAAGTTTGATATCCACCCGCTAACTAAAGGTGCTTCAAAGCTTTTAGACATTAACGCACAAACTATCCAAGCGATCAGTGATGAATGTGTTACTAGAACTAAGAAGGCTAGAAAGCACCTAAGGTTTAGGTCAGCTAAGAAAAATCTTGGTTGGATACCTTTCAAAGGCCAAACCATAAAGTACTGCGGTGACTATGTAGTCTACAACTCAATCAAGTTTCGATTCTGGGAACACCGGAAACTACCTGAGGGAGCTAAGATCAAAAGTGGCTCCTTTAACTCCGATGCTAGAGGTCGTTGGTATGTTAACCTGGCGGTCGAAATTCCAGATGTAGTCATACATCTGAAGTTGGACACCGCCGTAGGCATAGATCCAGGGGTTAAGACTGTTCTTACCACCTCCGAAGGAGTGAAGTATGAACGCGAGAGCTTCACTAAGAAGTATCAAGACAAACTAGCCAAAGCACAAAGACACAAGAAGAAAAGACAAGTAAAGAAGATACATGCCAAGATAAAGAACTCTAGGTTAGATTGGAACCATAAGGTAACTAAGGAACTGTCTGACCGACATGATGTGATTTTCTTTGGTGATGTAAGTTCGAAGAAACTGGCACGTACTAACATGGCGAAGGGCGTGTTGGATGCGAGCTGGTATCAGATGTTCACATTCCTCCAATATAAGACCCTAAGGCGTGGAGGAATCGCGCTACAAGTTAGCGAAAAATTCTCAACCTGTACTTGCTCGGTTTGTTTTCAAAGAACAGGCCCGAGTGGACTAAGGGGGTTGGGTATAAGAGAATGGAAGTGTGGAGGTTGTGGAACTGTCCATGACAGGGACATTAACTCAGCACAGAATATTCTCCGTTTCGGGCATGAAACGCTAAGGGAGCTTAGAACTCCCGAGGGAAGCCCCCACTATAGCGCCTGCGCTTAGTGGGGGAGGATGTCACTCTGAACGTGCCTTTAGCGAAGAGGGCACCAGCCAAAGCGTGGACGGCGTCCCAAGTTGACTTGCGCAATATCTCCTTGGTCGCGGCGTCTACCTTCAAGTTTTTGAGCGACGTTTGCACGTCGTACCAGTGCAGTTTCATTTTTTGTTTTGCCTTAGGTAGCTTTGAGGCAAGAAATTACCTTGGTTGCTTCCAACAACGGGTCAAGGCAGTCCTCCTCCTGGACGCGGACCCAACCAAAAGTTTTCCACCGGTCATCGGTCCACGCATCGGACTTGCGGGCGGCGATGCGCGCCACGCAAATCGTCAACGTGTCGTTGTGGAACTCCGGCGAGAACGTCAACGCGATGTTGGACACGTCACCTGGCGAGCGCGGCCAACACGAGTCATAGCGAAGCATGTCGATGGGGAAGTACCGGTTCCCACGGTACGTCGCGGTTTGATGCCATTTTTTGACCGGTTCGATCTTTTCATTGCGGTCCATGGTTGAACTCCTTTTTGGCGATCCCGTTGTTTAAGCCCCAGAACTCATCCTGTGTCACTTCATCATCTCCTTGATGCGCTCGTCCAATTCTTCCGCATGTCGCATGCCGTTGGCCATTAACTTATCGCGGTAATAGTATTGAGATTTTCCAGAGATCAGGTGCTTCAAGAAGTCTTGAGTGTCACCTATAAGCGTTGTCAGCTTTTCATTGTGAGCTTTCAATCTGGTTAATTCTGTATACGCGTTAAGTTCTTCAACTTCTATGGCTCTCATTAGCCATGGTGCAAGTACCTGGGGCGAGCCACCCTTCCCATAAACGTCATCACGCTCAAGAAGACCTTTTGCGATCCCGTTGTTTAAGCCCCATAAGAAAGCTTCAAACCAGTCTTCCCCGACTACATGTCCCCTTTCCATATAGCAGGAGCGAAAGACATCAACAGCGCACGAGGCATAGTCATCACCGCGACTACTACGTCGGGCAATGATAGAGCGGCTAATGCCCCCACCACTTAGGCATAGGTAGACGTCAAAAATCCCGTGTTGACCCATGAACGTACATGCGTCGCAGTCATGTTGAAATCTTGGTTTCATATCACTCACACTGCCCTCCTAGTTTCTGCACGATCTCTAGCAGCCTCTTAATTTCGGGGTTGCGAGACGCGTGGTGTGTATAGGAGTGTGGGTTCATCGTCGAACGGTGACCATAGTTATGGCCGTATAGTCGCATGTGAGCCTCGTAGCCCACTCTTGTAAAAAAGACGTTGTGGTCGCTTTCGACCTCCTCGGTGCCGTACTCTACAAGAGCGTCTACACGCCTGCTGACCTCGTTATCGGTTAGGCCATAGTCGGCCAATGCTTTAGCGGCTTCCTCCGTGGACTTGTGTAGTGCGGTGGCGGGTTCATCGTCTTGCTCATCGTGGTAGACGGGATCGCCGGACCCATGCCCCTGCGGCACGATGACCAGGCGACTGGTGCGAACCGTGATGAAGTAGGGATCTGCGGTACCAGCGTTATCCTGAGTTCTAATCTCATGGGAAAGCTCACGCAGGAACTTTAAGTCCTCATCTGATATTTCAATGCTTGGCATCTTCGCTAACCTCGGGAAGAGTTCTTTATCGCCGCCAATAGATGCACTTGAACCTGTGGTCCTGCACAAACCTTGTGGTCCAGCTTGCGAGTATAGTGCCTGCGGGGAAGATCCTGATTGTACCGTCCTGCATAGCGCAGTAGCCACGGTTTAGGGACTCGCCGATCGAAAATACCCAGGCACCCCAGAAGGCATCGATGTATTGCCTATCAGGGAGGAACTCCGGCAGGATATAATCGCCATCGGCGGTCTTAGGGTAAAAGGACACGTCAAGTGCTTTGCCGTCAGCGACGAGCTGGCGTAGGACGGGGTCTTTAAGTGCTGCATAGCGTTGCTTCTGAGTTATCTGCGTCATTCTGCCTCCAAAGCGGCGAGCGCCTCTCGCACCTCAGCCCATTCATCGCAACTGTGTTTGCGGGAGTTCTCGCCCATATTAAGTTGGACGTTTGTCACGCCGCAAAGACGGCAGTGGAGGTAGGGATTGCCCCCACCAATTGGAACCATAAGGCAATCTAAATCTGGCAGCTTTTTACGCACGGCATCGGCGAGCGCGTCGGCCAGCTTGATCCGAGCCTCCAGCGCGTCAATTTTGTCGCAAGCAGCGAATAGATATGCGTCCGACTTACCTTGGCAATGCTCAACTTTGCCGGAGGTTGAGCGTAGCGTTGCTGATTCGCGGGCGTCATGCGTTGTGAATGGAGTCTCCAGTTTAGGTATCACTCAGCCTCCGATTCGTCCTTGCGGCGCAGCTCTTCTATCACCATATCGGCGAACGCGCAAATCAGCGAGTCATTGGCCTCGAAGCGGCGGTCGCCGACAAACACCGCAGGCGTGTCCGCTTCAGCCTCGCGCTTGCGCTCATCACGTCCTACAATTGCCCACCCAGACTGAGTTTGGACAAGCAACCGTGTTTCATCCCAGGAAAACACGCCAGCAGTATCGTCGGGCTCGTCTCCTCCAAACGTGGGCAGCTTTGCCAGGAGCCTTTCGTTAGAGAGGTCCTCAAAGTCAGCTTGCTGTATCCATTCCAGAAGGTCTTCCAGAGATTTCGCAGCCCATCTAGTCATCGCTGAATCCACCCTTCATGTTTTCTATGACCTTGGCATCCTCGGTAGCTGCGATCTGCTCCGCTGCCGTTGGGACGCGATCAGGGGTTTTCTGAACGCTCCCACCCACCAACTCAACCAGTTGTTCCATCAGTTCCATGGACGTAGCGGCGTAGAGCTTGATTTGAGTTTCGGGATGAATTAGATACCAACAACCACTTTGGATCTCTCTCCCTACTCTTATTTTATGATTAAAAGCAAGATTGAAAAGCTTTTCGTTGGTGGTCATATAGCTCGCACTTTTCATGCTATCACCAACGCAGGTCGGTTAATTCCCTAGCCAGAGAATCGATTTCCGACTTGACGGTTTCAGACCTCAACGTGCTTGGTATACCCTGCAAATAGTCCAGCTTGGTCTGCAGGTACGCAATGTACTGTCTTAGGGACATGGTGTGCCTCCTGTTTTCTTTGTCTTCTTTTTCTTTGCCCTGCGGTTCACATGGAACTTCGCTAGCCACGCCTCGTAGTCATGACGCGGAAACGCTGGTCCGTCTGGGTACGGTGCAGCACCGAAGCACAGCTTGTCCCAAGCCTCTTGGATCGGGTCTCGCGTCTTGCGGGCGCTCATGACTTACCTGCTGAGCGCGGTGAGCGCGGCGGGCCTGGGAAGCGAAATTCAAGGCAATCGGCTAAATCACTGAAATCTCCCCAGTTTATTTCCAAACCCGCCCGGCGATGGGCGTCCTGAACGACTGTACGTGCTGAAAGAGCAGCGAACATTAACTTGCGTTGCGCGCCCTCGCTTGCGTTTACGTCTGCGCACGCCGCCTGGTAGATCTCTAACGCTGCTCCGAACCTGTCCCAAGCCGCCGCGATTTCTGCCCTAGCGGCGGCGCTGTCCACTCCAGCCTGCTGGTCTTGCGTCTCATCTATCAATCGTATCAGCATGTCAGGTCTCCTCCTGGTGCGGGTTGAACTGGTGGCCGCATGGGCAGACGACGGTGTAGTCGTCACTGGTCGCCGGGGCACCGTTGTCGTCCTTGGGCTCGCGAGAGCCGCAGGCCGGGCACGCCCAGGTCTGCCGGATGTTCTGCTCGACCAGCTTGTGCAATCGGCGGAAGTCTGGAGAGCCGGGCTCATCGCCCCTGAGCAGCAGGTCGATGGCGTTGATAGACTTCTTCACGACCAAGTAATACCCCATCACATCAGTGGTTTGCTAAGGACATATATCTTATCGACAGACACTCTTCAAACTTTAACCGCAGCGATCTAACCACCTTTAAACATTAAAGTAAGATTGCAGCGATTCGTTGAACGACACCAGGGCATCCGCCGTTTTCGCCTGGAGCTTGAACTCATCTTCCGGCGCGTCGGAGCCGCAGTAGGAGCCGAGGTACTTGTTCACTTTCTCGCCACCTTCACTCTTCTGGCGGAGCGCCTTGCCCAGCTCCAGCTCCAGAGCCGCCATTTTTGCGAAAAGCTCGGGACGAAGCTCGGCAGCTTTTTGGTGTTCGTTCTTGCGACCGTTGATACAAAAGACGCAAGAGAGACGCGAGAAGCCCTTGAAATAGATCGAGTGTGGTACTTGACCCGCTTTCTTGATCTCAGCCCACACGTCTGCCGTCTTGTAGTCGAAGATCGGAAGCCAGTCGTAGACAGTGTGACCAGGGTGCTTGCGCGGCTGGGTCATCCCCGAGAGAGCGAACGGCTCTTTTAGGGCGCGGCGCTTGCTCTCTTCAGCACGCATACCAGTCGCGTTGATAGCGACGGTGAGGTTGTTTTTGGTCATGTAGTCATGGATGAAATTGCCGATTGGAATGATTTTCAAAACATCGGTGCAATACTGTTGCTGACCAGAGGGGAGACGCTTGGTGCGGCGGCAGAGGTCAAAGAACGACTCTTTCGCGCTGACGACATGCACCGGCAGACCGAAAGCATTCTGCTCTATGAAGTGGTGCATCGGCTCCCATTCCATCTCGCCCAAGTCGCTGTGTACGACCACGAGCTTGGCAGAGAGGTTCATGCTGACGATCTTTGCAAGCATCGCCTGGCTGTCCTTGCCGCCGCTGTGGCTAACAAAGATCACCTGAGCTTCTTGAAGTTGCGGAAGATTCGTCATGTTTGTCTCCGTGGTGATGTGATGCACTGCACACATAAGTCTTATCGACATGCGCGTTTCAAACTTTAACTGCCGTGCTCTAACCCCCCAATAACGCCTAGAAAAATTTTCAACCCCGGCCAAGTTAATGATCCTCTAACCAAAACATAACCCGTTGCAATTGCTAGATAATACGTATGGCCGCAGCCTGCCTGTGGCGTGCTCCAAGATTATTTGACTATCGCTTTTAGTTGCCACTTCTGAGTTCAAGTCGTAAACTGCGCGAACAACAAACTTAAGGTAGACAACCTATCTGCGTGCGTTTAACCAATCGCGGGCGGTGTGTAAGCACTTCGCCTTTAGGATTTTTGTTTTTCAGGGAGGCGTAATGTCATCGGCGTCTGTTGCATCTAACGTGTTCGTGCTCTATGCGGACAACCACCCTACACCCTCTTCTGCGGAAGACGATAAGTGCGCGTCTCTTTTGCGTGGGAGGTCTAATTTCCGCCCGTTTGCATATCCTGAGGCGTATGCTTTCCTGAATGCTCAGGATAACCATTTTTGGACGCACCTACAGATCGAGGTATCTTCCGACGTAAGTCAGTACCACACAGCATTCACCGAGGCGGAGAAGCATGGTATCAATACGGTACTAAAGCTATTCACCACGTATGAAGTTCACGTGGCTAATTACTGGCTAGATGTCGTTTACGCATCCTTCCCTCACCCTGAAGTTAGAATGATGGCTCAATCCTTCGCTTCCATGGAAGCTCAGCATGCTCTTTTTTACGATAAGCTCAACGATGCTCTTAACCTTTCCACCAAGGATTTTTACCTTTCATTTATGCAAGACCCTGCGATGCGCGAGAGAATGGACCTCATCGCGGAGTACATAGAGATGGGCAAGAGTGATGATGTTGATAAGAAGGCATTGAGCCTTGCCACATTTTCTTTCATTGAGGGCGTGATACTCTATAGCTCCTTTGCTTTCCTCATGTCCTTCCAGCAGCCGCCTAAAAACAAGCTGATGAATATCTTCACAGGCTTAAGCTATTCGGTACGCGACGAGAATATCCATTCGGAGGCAGGCAGTTGGCTGTATAACACTTTCACAAGAGAGGAGGGTGTTGATCTCCTAGAGCTTGAGCCTAAGGTGTTAGATATAGCACATAAGGCGTTTGAGTTGGAGTCCGTCATCATTGACAATATCTTTTCAAACGGTCGCATTGAAGGCATAACAGAATACCAGCTAAAAGAGTTTGTGAAGTCCAGGGTAAACAAAAAGCTCAAGGACATTGGTATATCTCCTTTATTCGAGGTAAAATACAATCCCATAGCTAGTTGGTTTTACAAATCAATAAACGCGGTGGAGTTTACCGATTTCTTTTCGCGCTCGGCAAGCGCTTATACGAACAACTGGAACTTTGGAAAAATTCAACAGTGGTGAGGGGATTCCCATGTCAGTCTATAAATCCGAAGAAAAAATGAAGATTAAGCGTCGCCTTAAAGAACTACAAAAGGCAGGTGAAGCACCCGCTTGGATGAAGTGGTTCTCATTGGCGATGTTAGAAGAAGGGTACCTCGACAATGGCGAGACGCCGAGAAGTAAATACCGGCGTATTGCTCGCGCTGCCGCTCAATACCTTCCTGAAGACCAAGACTCCTGGGAAGACAAGTTTTTCGATCTGATATGGAACAACTGGCTTTCCCCAAGCACTCCCGTCTTGGGTAATCTGGGTACAGACAAAGGCATGTCGGTGTCCTGCTCGGCATCTATTGTCAACGACACCATGTGGGATATAGCTTACACAAATTACGAAATTAGTATGTTGTCGTCCCAAGGGTTTGGGACTGCCGCCTTCTTAAACGTGCGCGGCGGGAACAGTCCGATCAGTACAGGCGGTACCACTAACGCCACCCGCGATTGGGTCGAAATGTTCTGGAATACTCAAAACAAGATCAATCAAGGAGCGCTAAGACGAGGCTCCACGGCTATCTATTTGGACTTCTGGCACTCAGACCTAAGAGATATCCTGCCTATGCTGGAAACGCACGACAGACTGCACATTGGCGTTGTCTGTGACGATACAGTTAAAAAGGCACTTGAGGAAAATGATTCTAAAGCTATCTCTATCTATAGAGACATACTTACTTGGCGCGCACGAAAAGGTAAGCCCTATATAATTTTTATAGATAATGCACGACGCCAGGACCCTGAAATGTACAAGGCGTTAGGCTTGTCTACCAAGCATAGTAATTTGTGCTTAGCCGGAGACCAAAGAGTGGTTACAGATAGGGGATATTTGACGGCAGAAGAGTTATATAAACAAGGCGGTGATCTTGTTCTTTTTGATGGTGAAAAGCCGGTAGAAGCATCTGCAATGAAGCTTAGAGAGCATACTAAAGAGTTATTAGAGATTATACTATCAAATGGTATGACACATAAAGTTACCTCGTACCACAAGGTAATTGTTCAAAATGATTCTTCTAAAGATCCAATTCAAAAAGAAGCAAGAGATTTAACAGTGGGTGATTCTTTATGTGTTCAAATAAATAAAGGTCTTTTTGGGACCACTGATATGAAAGACGAGGCTTTTTTACTGGGATTATACCAGGCAGACGGTACTCAATTCAAAAACAAAAGAATGATTGATGTTTGGGAAAAAGATTTTGATCTAATCCCAGAAATTGAAGAGAAAATACATAAATTACAAAAAAAATATAATCACACTTCCTGTTTAATAACTCACAGATCTGGTACAGTTTTTTCAAAACCTATTAATGAGATGCACTTTACAGAATGTGTTGTTGCCCAATCAGACGTTAGAAAAAAGAGAATCTCAACCACAATGTTTGAAAAAATTGGAGGTTTTGAGAAGGGTTTGGTTCCAGATTGGATATGGAATGCAAAAGAGGAGACACTGTGGCAATATGTTCGCGGTCTTCTTTATGCAGACGGTACTGTTTCTGTCAGTGAATCCAAGGACAGCCCTATTCAGTTAAGTCTCGCTAATATAAGTTTTAATTTCCTTAAACAAATTCAACTAATTTTTAATAATTTAGGAATTGCTTCTTCTATTAGGCTTTTAAGAACAGGCGGAATAGCTTTGATGCCTGATGGTAGGGGGGGGTATAAAAATTATAAAACCAAAGATTGTTTTAGGCTTATTGTAGGATCAAAAAAATCTTGCCTAGAGATAGAAAAGAAAACAGGGTTTTTATCCAGAAAAGAAATTGATATAGAAGATAGGGAGTATCGAGATAACACTAAAAAAAGAGCAAAGATCGTTGCAATCAATAAACTAATAGTAAATGAACCAGTATATTGTCCCACAGTTTATAATGATGCTCATGTTTTTGTAAGTAATGGAATTCATACGGTAAATTGCTCGGAGATCTTTCTCCATACAGACTCAGAACACACCCTAAGTTGTGTCTTGTCTTCTATGTGCGGACACACCTTTGATGAGTGGAAGGATACGGATGCTGTGTTTAACGCTACTGTGTTCCTCGACTGCATCGCACAGGACCTCATTGTACGCGGAAGAAAGATTCAGGGGTTGGAACGTGTCGTAGCGTCTACCATCAAAGGACGAGCTTTAGGTTTAGGGTTGTTAGGATTTCACAGCTACCTACAACAGAAGATGATCCCTTTTGACGATCTAAGAGCTAGGTACCATAACAGGATAATTTTTAAACACCTACAAGAAGAGTCCTTGCGAGCCTCAAAATTCCTGGCTACCTGGCTCGGGGAACCAGAATGGTGTAAAGGTACAGGACTTCGCAATTCACACAGGCTAGCCGTAGCTCCTAACACTAGCTCTGCTTTCTTCTCTGGAGGGCAAAGCCAGGGCATCGAGCCTCTCGTAGCAAACGTCTTTACACAGAAGCTTTCTAAAGTAGGTGCCGTAGATAGAATGCCTGCGCAACTGGTTAAGATACTCAAGGATAAAAGCAAGTACAGCGACGAGACAATCAATGCTATAGTAAGTGACAAAGGCTCTGTTCAAAAGTTGGAGTTCCTAACAGCAGAAGAAAAAGCGGTATTCAAAACCGCCTATGAGATAAACCAAAAGGTCATTATTGACCTAGCTGAACAGCGGCAGGCGTACATCTGTCAGGGACAATCCCTTAACCTTTTTTTCGACGCTAACGAAGACGAGGCTTGGATACATGAAGTGCATAAGTATGCCTTCAACCAAAAAGCCCTCAAGTCCCTTTATTACGTCCGAACGATGGCGGGAATTTCGGCAGATAAGGATGGTGCGTGTTTGGCTTGTGAGGGATGACGATATGGCTTCTTTTCGCACAAAAGTCTTAGAGCGGTACTCACTGGCTTCGTCGTCCGACTGGGATGATTTCCTGAAAAAGGTTGTAGATCCAGCGTATCTTGCAAAATACAAGAAACTAAAAAACAGCAGTGGTACTCGTATCTATGACCGACCAGGGACACCAAACCCGGAGGTGGGTTTTTGGCTTAAGGACGAACCAGTAGATCGCGGCGGTTACATAAAGGTGGTGTGGCCTACAGGCCTCGTTCAGACCGTAAAGAAGAGCGATTTGGAAAAATTCCGAATCAATCACTGGCGGCTTAAAAAACAAAAATACTAAGAATCACCAAATACCACTAGGCTAGTGTTAGGCTGTGAAGTGTGATATACTAGATATACAAGGGGTATTAAGTTGTACTGCCGAAGCTGCATTTGTTACCCATGTTAATTAAAAGAACTTGGAGGTAATATGCGCTTCTTAATAGGGATAGTATTGTCTCTTGCGCTAAGCACTGGGGTGCAGGCGCACCCACACGCTGTACTAGCCAAAATTTCCGAGTCTGAGATTAGGGCGCATGCTTCGTCGATTGGCTTTTACGATCCGAAGTTAATTGTTGCGATTGCGCGTGTTGAGAGTTCCTATCGGGCGCGTGTGGTGAGCTGGTACAAAGGTATGCCCTATTACGGCATGATGCAGATGTCGATGGGTACGGCTCGAATGCTGGGGTATAAGGGGCATGGGGATGGGCTTTTGAATTGGCGTACTAATGTGCGCTACGCAGCAAAGTATCTCACCCTACTGAAAGAGAAGCACGGGACGGTGCGCCGCACAGTCGCCGCGTACAATGCGGGCACGGTGTATATGCGTGGTAAGTACTTTGTGAACGAGAATTATGTACGCAAGGTCATGAAGGTACATCAGAGTCTACAGTGTGTAGAGATCGCTGAGGAGACTAAGAAACTTTGATTGTCCGGCAATCGCAGGTAAGGGGTACCTATGGCGGATTTCGAAGATAAGGGCGCACCTTAGCCGAAGGACCCCCAACTTTGCCAGTAGTAGTTGTCTCATGTTATAGCTCCTAAGCCGGTATTGGCCGTCTTCACAGACTTCAAAAGCTTCCGAACGACCTTCGGGTCTTCGTGATCAACAATGAGCAGCAGCGAGCCGGTGCGCTTGTTGCGCAGGCAGCGCACGCCTGCTTGCTTAAGAACTTGGTAGGCTGCTTCGAGTTGTTCTTTGGTGCCTGAAACAGAGACCTTCTTGACGAAGAGTCGTCCCCAGGCTCTAGCTGCGTAGTGCGGTTGAACTTTCATCATTTCTCTCCGGTTTTGGTTGTCGCATTGCCTAAACTACTTATCGGCATGCGCACAAAGGACTTTAACCGCCCATCTGTAACCCATCTCGCTGAGATCCGCCTCGCGTAGATTCGCCCCTCCGAGATTCGCCCCGCGTAGATCCGCCTTGCTGAGACGCGCTCTAACTCCGCCATCTTCGCCTCCCAGCCACTTGCCGTGCAATTCGAGTACTTCGCGTAGCTTAGTCGCTTCCATAGGTCACCCCAATTTAGTGCATGTTGTTGCGCGCCACAGTAGGTCCGGTAAGGACGCGAATATAGGGCGCTCATTAAATTCGGCGGTAAACTGGACGCGTGTACCGGGGGCTACTAGTTTTTCTGGGGGCACGTCCATGCCGTAGACGCCCAACTCTTCGCCATTAGGGCGTAAAAGATGCAGGTACGAGTATATCAAGTTCCCCACAACCAGACCTCCTGCAGAAGTGATCCGCAGAGACTGCGTGCCAGCGATAGTCAACTGTCAGGGGCGCTGGTGGTAATAATGTTGCCCGCAACATAGGCGTCTTGAAGCTCTGCCTCTTTCGAGGAAACTTTCTTTCGCGACCGCGTGACATTCTTGTCGGCCATCAACGAAAGGATGTGTCGCCCAAGCGCTTCCGCGAGCACCGGAGGCACCGCATTTCCGATCTGTCTCGGCACCGAGTTCGGAGAGAATCGGAACCAGTCCGGGAAGCTCTGGAGACGCGCAGCCTCACGGACGGTTATGGCGCGGTTCGCTAGCGGGTGCGTAAAGGCACCCGAAGAGACGTTCTTGAAGTAACAAGTGATGGTGTACGAGGGCAGGCCCCGCTCCAGTCGATAGTACAGTGTCGTACAATCCTTCCGAAGGCTCCCATTCTTCACGGTTCGCATTTGCTTAAACCGCGCAGGCATCTCGGACGGCGGAATAGCGCGCAGGCCCTTTCCTTCCGGAATCTTCGAGATGATCTCGAAGGCCAAACTGGAGACCTTCTTGGCGCTATGCATATCGTACCCCTGAGCGCCCTCTCGCATCCGCCGCTGATATTCGCTGAACGGCTCTCTCTCGTAGGGAACGAAGTCGTCGGTCCCTCCGACGTCGCCGATAGTCGGAAGATCCCCGATCGCCTCCCACAGGGAGACCCACGGTTTCGTTTCGAGATTGTCCGTAGGCTCTTGCCCAGTGCCATCGCAATGGGTGCAGACTTCCATCCCAGGCAACAGCCCGCCGGGACCACGAATCTTGTTTGACCTGTCTGGCCGTGAGCACTGGGTACAGCGCGGGTCATGATGAGTGGCGCGCGGGAGCGAAGGCTCGACACCTACACGCGAACCGATAATGATTAGGCGCTCCCGCCTCTGAGGAACCCCGTAATCCGCCGCGTTCAGGATCGAGTACGTGATCTTGTACCCGAGCTTCTCTAGCTCGGCCTTGAGCTTCTGGAGGAATTTTCCCTTCCCGTAGTAGAGCATCCCGCGCACGTTTTCGAATACGAGCCACTTCGGACGAATCTCGCCGACTAGACGCGTGTACTCGGTGAACAGAAAGTTTCTCGGGTCGTCCTGGATCCGCTTTCCGTGCGTGCTGTACCCCTGACAACTCGGCCCTCCAAGGAGAACGTTGACCTCCTCCAGCTTCGCGGCCTTGAGGAGTTCCTTACCGGACGCCTTCTCTACGTTCTCGGTAATGGCGACCGCGTTCGGGTGGTTCTGCTGGAAGGTCGCCGTCGCCGCTGGGTCGAAGTCGAGCCCGACTCGAACATCGAATCCGGCTTGCTCGAACCCAACGGAGGTACCGCCCGCACCGCAGAACAACTCGATAGCCGTGGGTCTGGTCAAATTCATCCCTCATCACAGGAGCTTAATCGAGAAAAGGTCTTTTCCGAGTGTAATGAAAGGCCGCACCAAAGACAAGATCTTGCTGATATCCCTAGTGAAACCTTCAGACCTTGCCTAACATACCGAACCGGATCGAGGATTTCCACGGACATCACGGGTCATCGGTAAGCCGTTCACCTCCGCATAGAGACGCTGTCCACGTTGCGCCATACCCCTTTGATACATTGAACCAAAGGACTGTACCTATCCCCTGCTTGGTCACTTCCATGCCCCACGTAACGCTGGGGGTTTAGCTTGACAAGGCTGAAAAGTCAAACGCCGTTATCGCGGGGTTTCAAGGCTCATCCCGGCGCTTCCAGTATGGGATCAGAACAACCGGACTATCTTTGTCGTCTTGAGAAAACGATTCCATGTCGGCAAACCAGTTTCCCTCTGGATCAGCTTGTAGAACGACCATAGCGTCGGCAGGCAAGGTCTGCAAAAGTCGAATAAGTTGCTGCACTGTGACCATTTTTTAACTCCTTGGTTTGATATTGTCTTCGTCCTCGCGTTTCTGACCAGACGCTTTCGCGCTCGCGCGTCAGGCGGTCAAGATCCGCCACGGAGATCGGCTAACTCAGCATCGAGCCTTTCCAGGCGTTGCTCGCGCTGCTGCGTCCACTTGTAGCGTCTGCCTATCATTTGTCGCCCTCGTCTTTTTTCATTGCGGGTGGAAATAACGCACTAGACTCTACCAGACACCCATAGAGCCGCTCAAATTCCGACCTGCCCATTGCGTCCGCGTTGCAGATGCCAGCGTCGTCCCAATTCGGTGTGCCAAAAACCTCGACCTCAAGTAGCTCGCCAGTTTTGACGTCGATGCCGTATGCCCAGGCCGAGTCGGCGTAGGCATGAATGATGTAGGTGCGTATCGAATTAGCCACGATCAACTATCCTCCGAAAAGCCGCGAGGAGTAAACACGATCCCCTCGGCGGCGGTGTCTTCAAACGTGAGGCCAAATCTTTTGTTCAGCCGTCTTCATTCCGCTACCCGCTTTCCGCAAAGCATTTCAAGCTCTTTCCAGCAGGCTTTGATCGTGCGGAGCTTCTGGCTGATCTGGGTCCGGGTTGCTTCCCCATCGGAGGCAAGATTTTCCGGCGACAATTCGCAGCGAAGGTCGTCAAACCACTGAGCAAATTCCGCCTCGGTGACGGGCAACTGCGCTGCCTTATTGAAGATGCGCTTGAATGCCAAGCGCTGAATCAAAGCAGACTGCGGTGCTTGCGGCTGCTGACTGTTTTGCGCTTGGATTTTAGTAAGCTTGTCGGCGGTCGCTTTGTAGGTCTTGCCATCACGCTCCAGGAGATAGGAGCGTGCTTTGGTACCGACGATTTTGTACTCTTTGCCGTTTAGTTGGACCGTCTGACCGATTTGAAAGCTCACAAGAACCTCCTGCGTTGTTGTTGTTAAACAACTTATCGGCATGCGTACAAAGGACTTTAACCGCAGACCTGTAACCTGGCGAAAACACTAGACAAGGTGAGTGAGCAGAGCGGCGAATAGCTCTCATTCGACCACTTCAGCCTCGTCGGAGCCTTCTATGTACTCGGCGATTTCTTCGGCGGTGCCTTTGTACTGGCGCGGCTCGTGGGCTCTGCTGGCTTCGTTGTAGTCCTGGATTATGTCCTCGGCTAGCTGCAAGGCTTGCGAACGAGTCCGAATCTTTTTGAAGCTGATTGTAAAGATGCTCCACGTTGTTAGCGTAGTCGAGCATGTCTTTGGCGTCGGGACGCCATTTGTTAGTCATGTGCCGTAGTCCTTTTCGTAGGTGTAGTAGTAGTCGCACGATGCTGCGGAAGTAAGCCCTTCACGAGCCAGGGATTCCAGAGTGGTTGTCGCCAAGGCTTCAGTAACCAGAAGGCAAATGTCGGCGTCTTTCAGACTGAGCATCATGAGGTGAAGGGGAATCGCTTTCTGCATCGCGCCCTGAAAACATTGCTCGTCGCTGTGATAACGTCTCCCTTCAAGCCACCAATCGGTGGTTTTCATGTTCTCCGCACTGAGGACCGGACGCATCTCACGGATTTTCGCCAAGAGCAAGTCTCTGGTTTCGGTCGAAACAAAACGGCTCATGCTGGTGAACATTATTCAGCCTCCGGTTTTGAGTTGTGTTGCATTTTTCTTTGTCTTGTACCACGAAGTAGTTTTGAGCCAGCCGTCCAAGTACATCTGATCCTCGGTCAGCTTCTTTAGCTCCCGCTCCAGATCAACTGGCTTGGCTCCCATGTGGTAGAACGCTTCCAAGACCCACGCGATCTCAGGAGTGTAAGCGACCGTCTCGGCTTTAACTATTATCATGTAAGTCTCCTGTGTGTCGCACTGCCTAACTTATCGGCATGCACACAAAGGACTTTAACCGCAGGCCTGTAACCCATTTAAAACACTAGAACTGTCTCCAGAGGTACCTGCCGACCTGCCGCAGCCAGGCTAAAAAGAGGTTGCTGAAACCGCAGCAGGGTTGCAAGCTCACCCTCACGGCAACCGCCTTCGCTTCGCATCATTGGAGTTAAAAATGACTGATTACTACTTGGAATTAAAAACAATATGCCCTAACTGCCACACTCCCATTCATCTTTATAATAAAGAGGTGGTGGCAGACGAGGGCTATTCTGAATGCCAGAAGTGCTCACATATCTTAGGAGATGACGAGGTTTACTGCTCTAAATGCGGCTTTAACTCAAGGAAGTGACTCCGCCCTTATATGGGTGCCAGCCTATGATTCCAGTCATTTGCACGACATCTACTAAATCCGAAATAATCCCGCCGTATACTGACGCTCCAACTCCCTAATATCCATAAAATAAATACCGTAAAGCAGCTTAAACCGAGGGTAGGTAAAGTCCGCCGGGAACCATGCCACGATATGGTGCCTGTTTATATAGCCTAGCTGGCAGGACATGGCATAGAAAGTCCCGAGTACCCCGATCTCATGCCGCGTGCGAGCGAGCCGGAGCACCTTGTGCTCTAGGAGATATTTGCCCACGTTGCCAAGCATGAGATGCTTAAACAGCTCGAACAGGTAATATGCATCGCGCTCAAGTAAGATGGGTTCGGCAACCGCCAGCACTAGGTCTAGCGCGTCGCGCAACTTCTGGAAGGCTTCTTTGCTGCCGCCCTTGTCGGGGTGATACTTGTGCGCAAGTTTCTTATAGTGCTTCTTTGCGATGCGGTGAAGCTTAGCTAGCTCCCAGTTTTGAGATTCGGCTGGTAGATTAAGGTACGCTAGCGCGTCTGTTAATTGCATTGGTCAAACCTAATTATTGAGGTCACATGACACTACCTATAGAACCTGACCTAGCTGCGTTCATGTCGGAGCGTCCTGGCGACGAGATCTTCGCGCAGGTCAAGCATCACTTCCCTGAGATAATCAAGAAGTCAGAGGAGCTGCAAAAGGCGCTCGTACAGCTTATTATCGACGACATGGTTATAGACCATGCGCTGTCTAACGCCTTGGATGAGGTCGGCAAGGTCATCGAGTACCAGGCGCAGAACGAGTCCGTGGAGAAGCCAAAGTTTTTCGGCTGGGCGTTAATTAAGGATGCCGAGCGCGTCGGTAAGATGAGGTTCATGCTGAACTTATGCGACTTGTTGGGATTAGACGAAAGCAGCATGGATCTGATTAGAGCAGCCGAGGTCGAGCGCCTTTGGGGGCGCAGCACTACGGAGAAAAAGACCGAAGCACCGACGATCAAGCTACCTAATGAAATATCGGGACTCTTGAAAGATTTAGCTAAGTCCTTAGCCAAAGGGAGATCTAATGATACAACTAACAAACCTACTAAACCGCGCAGGCAGCGACCAAGCGCGAATCCAGCAGCATATAAGGGATATGGCCAGTGATCTACCCATCGATCTGCCACACCTCAATGAGTTGATGGGAGCGACAGATATTCCTAAAGTGTCTGACGAGGAGGCAGCAGCGAATCAACCTCTGGTGTTTCTAGCGTACTCTTATCATTCGGTGCCTCACTATGTAGAGGAGTTGCGCGGTGACCTGGCTGACCGTGGGTACTTGCTGTTTGATCCACTCACTGCTACCGACGACCAGTTCCCCCATGTTGGTGATGTGGCGCAGTGGCAGGCACGCCTGTCTGCCTTGCTGCCTAGCGAGGTGGCGCTGCCGCCCGATGACCCGAGGGTGACGAGTGCGCTCAAACGGGGAGACGACAGAACTGATGTTGATTCAATGATGTTTAAAGAACTGTATTTCTTAGCAAGGTCTTCGGTTGTTTTATGTGACTTGGTTATAGAGCCTTATGGTTGCGAGCTATTTCATAAGATTTTCTATGCCAAGGTTTTAGGTATTCCCGTGGTGGGTATATCACCTCTCGGCAAAGGGGTAAGTGCCTACGTGCAGAAGTATCTTAAAGTGTTGCTCACTGACGACTTCAACACCGAGAACATTATACCCCTGATCAAGGCGTACACCTAGCCGGGGGTATTTTGGGCAAGCTCGATGACCTATATAACTTCAGAGAGAAGCGCTTTACCGCCTATAACCACTCGCTGCGGATCTACATCCATGGTGTTGAGGTATCCCGGTGGTTGAGAGGCTCGCTCTCGATCACTTACAACGGTCGCGATAGCTACAATAACGCGAGCTTTGAGATTGTGAACCCTCGGCGCATCTTCCAGATCACCGAGGAAAACCTCTGTGGTCCTACCGGCAAGTGCTCTGATTCGCCTAAGATGCGCGAGGGTGACCACGAGTACTCTGAGGCAGCAAAGGCTAAAGTCTTCGCCATGAAACAGCGGCTCAATGGCGACCCCAAGAATCTAGTCTTCAATACCCTAAACTCTGGACTCATAGTGAAGGGGGCAGCTCTCGCTACCGAAAGCTACCACAGTGTCTCTGGTGCTAACCCCTTCGCTTTCAACAAGTTCTTTCCTCCGAAGACCTACGAGGAAACACGCTACAGGCTCTACGTTAGCGACTGCATCTTTAATAAGAATGACTACGTCAGGATATTCCAGAAGAACCCTTTCCAGGCGTACAAGGATGAGTGGGTAGAAATATTCTGCGGGTTTATCCAGGACAAGCCGGTAACGACTAACTACATTACGGGCGAGTCTAGGCTTAACATAAGCTGCTCTTGCATTAAGCAGATCATGCAGAAGATGCGGGTCAACATCAATGTGCATCTAGCAGACATAGATCAAGGTACACAAATTAATGATCAAGATTTCTATAATGACTTTTTGAATCCCAGCAAACTCACACATCCATTTGCACAGTCTAACTTAGAAAATACGATAAAGACTTTGATCCTAGGCAGTCCTAACCCCGAGCGTGATCCGGCTAAAATGACCGCTGAGGAGAAAAAGAGCAAGGTCGGGGAGTTCAAGCTCGGCAATATCGTATGCTATGACCCCAGTAACCCCGGCAACATGTTAGAGCGCTGGCACCTCATGACAGTGTTTGGCGTCAATAAGGTGCCCTTCCCACAAGGCGGTAACCAAGACGACTTGTGGCTTACGGGTCAAGAGATGAATACCATAGGTAAAGCGACAAGGACGGGTAAAGATGCCGATGCAATTGTCGGCGGTCCTAGCGCTCGGTACCTGCACATGCTCCTGCCAAAGTCCGGCACTGGACCTGGCTCGCTTATACAGTACGACCTAGTAAAGTCGGCCAGCGCCGCCGATCGCCGGGAGTGGAGTACCCGTTGGGAAATCATCCGGGACTTCGCCTCTAAGTTAGACTTCCAGGTGCTCACCTCGCCGTCCGGCGACATCCTAGTGGAGTTTCCGCAGTACGGGTTTACGCCGTGCGCCTACTTGACCAACTTTAACTCTGGAGCCCAAGCTGAGCCCGATGGAACAGTAGGGGACTCAGCGAAAGCAGCCA